>Ga0214919_10003753_pt1 | contig 22652 bp, 30 predicted proteins | sample LL1503_MetaG_FD_177994 | JGI IMG/M metagenome (GOLD analysis project Ga0214919, IMG submission 177994) | Freshwater microbial communities from Lake Lanier, Atlanta, Georgia, United States - LL-1503 | ecosystem: Environmental > Aquatic > Freshwater > Lake | place: USA: Georgia | collected... | reverse complement strand
AGAAAATTGTTCCTAAAGTTGCACCATTCAAACCTACATACTTCCAATTAGTAGATAAGCGGAAGAAGATGAAGTTCGATCTGCGTCACCCAAGTTGGGCAGCATACTTAGAATAAAGAATAGCACCCTAAGGTGCTATTTTTTTATCTCTCACGATAAGTTATTCTACATTTTGATAGATCATACGGGCTCATCTCAATTTTAACACGATCACCTGCTAAAATTTGAATTTTGTTCTGACGCATCTTTCCTGAGATGTGTCCAAGTATTGTAGGGCCTTGGGCCATTTTTACCCTAAACATTGCGTTGGGTAATACTTCCTCTACCACTCCATCGGAAGTGATTAAATCTTCTTTTGCCACTTAAACTTTCTCTCCTTTTAAACCTTTAATTACTAATTCTTTGGCACGTTTGTCCAATGCCTTATCTTCGGCATCTTGTATACGCTGAGTCATTTCAAGTGTGTATTCCATTAACACTATCATACCCTTTTCAGTCCATTCACTATACTTAGAACCAACAGTACTTCGACGAAAATAATCTTTATTATTCATTAGTTCGTTGATACCACCATACATGATAGCTTTTACTGCGTCTTTTTCCATATTAAATCTTCTCGCCAGCCGCAAAGCCACGGAATCGGAGAAAACGCGGAAAGCGTAGGCTATAAGTACCATCTTGATTTTGTGTAACAGCATCTGCTCTCACTTCCACAATTTGGCAATTAAGACTATCACGGTTAGCCCAAAACTCAGTTCGATCAGCGTCACTAAGACCGCTACCAACATTAACTCGTATGTCCCTACCTTCGTCGATGCCGGAGCAAACAAGAGCTCCCAATCGTCCCACATTCTTTCCAGTTCCTTCTTCAACATCAGTGATCTCCAAACTTACTTCAATAAAAGGTTTCATTTTAAGCCAGCTAACACTACGTTTACATTCGTAGGGTGCATCGATATCCTTGATCATAATACCTTCAAAACCTGCTTCGATGGCATCTTTGTTATATTGTTTGAATTCTAACTCTCCAACATAACTTTCAAGATCAACTTCCTTTTGTGGAATGACATCAATGCTACCGACTTTATCAAACACAGCTTTCATACTGCGTAATAGATTACTGCGGCGACGTTGACCTAACACACTCTGCCCACGTTGAAACTCACTGAGAGGAATGATATCAAACAACATCAACCGTGCATCTTTACTTTGTACATCACTTTTACGATGTACTTGTTTCATTAATGCTTGGAAACTGCTACTGACCATTTCACCATCTAGAATCAAACTGCGATCAAACAATCCAATATTAGCTTCTATGGCCTTTGTAATGTGACTAAAGTTTTCTAACTCTTTGCCATTACGACTATACATAGTACAAGTATGGTTCTCAGCATTAACTACAGTAATAACACGTACACCATCTAGTTTGGGTTCAAGTAGTTTTTTACCTGTAATCTTCTTTTCGTGATTAGCACCATCATGTGCTAACATACATTCAAACACTGGAACTGATTTGATGTTTGGATATGCTTTGAGCACTTTGTTTACAGTTTTTTCACTGACACCGCAACGTAGATCTTTAATAAGGATACGCCGATACCAATCATTCCATTGTGATTTTGTACTAGCACTTAATGCCAGTTCAATTGCATCACGTGCGTCATGTCCTGTGAGTTCTCGTATATAAAGTAGATGGGCAAGTTCTTTAAAAGCAGCCCAAGGTAGACCTTGACCATCTGGGCCACCATGTGTGGGCACTTTCTTTACGCCAAACGTATAAAGATTATCCAGGGCCATACGAAAGCCTTCAAACAGTTCAGTATTGTCCGCTTTGGCTTCAGCTTCGATAATACCTTCTTTGTTCAAGCGGCTAGGATGATCTTCCAAAATACGTATAATGCTATCGCAATTACTCATTTTTTCTTTCAGAGAGTGTTTGTAATGCGTTAATTATACTAGAAGTTACCAACTGTGTCAATGGATATTTTACCAAACTAAACAGGAAGATCCACTATAGATGTATTAACAGACGCTGATTTGGTTTTGGTATTGTAATTAAATCCAGTAAACAAATAAGTGGTATAATTGGTAAGAGAGCTGGCATATTCTGTAGGTAGTGGAGTTATTCTACCTAGTACATCTACATTGGAATAATAATGGAAAGCACGAGTAAGATTTTTTAATGTAACATCAAAATCTGCATCGCCGGTAAGTTCTCTCAAATAGTTGAGCTCAATAGTTATAGATCCGTATCCATCGTCATTAACTATAAACATAGAATTAGGTTTATCGTAATTTCCAAAATATTTTGGATAATTAATACTATCTGTAGTTTTAACTTGCCAATCACCGCTATAATAAGTCTGGGAAGTGTTTGTAAATCTAATTTTGGTTACGTTGGACCAAAACGGATATGGATCAGGTAATACATCTACTCCAATTCCTATTGCATTAATATCTTTATAAACGCTACCGCCGTTGTCATAGATAGGAAGTCCATTTCCTCCTATACCTACACCAATTGTTAAATAACGAACTCCATCAGATAAATCATAGCTAACGCCTATAATACTATTATGTTTAGCCACAGGACTAATCCAAGTAATAATATTCTTGTTTGTTAATGTGCTTATACTCACGGTTGCGGTATTAATAGTTGATGTTGTAATGCCGCCACATGTTAAAGTCAATGTAGATATATATGTACCATTAACATTATTAACTTCCCAAGAATTAAATTTCAAAGATACTGTATTGTTTTCTATCTTAGATATTGACCATGCTGGAGTATTTGTATCAAGTTTTGTAGTAAAATTGATATTAGCAACATCTTCATACCGGCGTTTGTTCAATAATTTATCAAGTGTATATGTAACTTCTCTAATTTGTCCTATCTGTGTAGTAGTGGTATTAAATCCTGCAGGAGAAATTATTAAATCTGTCGAAGTTGTTATAACTTGATGGGTATTAACTTTATAAGGACCACTGCTATTATCTGAAATTATAATAAAATAATTATTATAAACACCTTGAGCACCTATGTATGCTAGATCAAAAGTTGCTGTATTACCAGGAGTTATATTGATGGTATTGCCATTTTGAAGAGTTGTACCTGTAGAAAAGAAGATTCTAGGACCACAATCATCGTTGTAGGTATATAAAATATCAGTAATGTTTAATATAGCATTACCATTGTTGGTTATTTTTATAGTTTGTTTATCGCTATTCAAACCTACTATTGATTGAAAGTCTACCAATTCAGCAACGTTCACGCTCAACAATGGTCCGTAAAATGCAGTAAATGCTGTTGATGTAGTGAAATATACATTATCTAATGTTTTAACCGTTTGAAGTTGTGGACGGTTACCAATGAGGCCACTAGTTCCGCCTACAATATTGAAACTTATTCCACTACCTATTTTTAAATTAACATTACCTGTAGTCATTTTATTTTACCTTTTGTTTACCACTACATTTATTCTTTGTTATGAGAAACTATATTTTCTACAATAAAAGTGCGATCTCCTGAAACTTTTATTTTATAAACAACAAAATTCTCACCTGATTGATATAGAATATTTTCTACAGATAATTGTTCTTTTTTTCCATTAATAAATGTATATACTGAATTAGTTTCGTTAATAGCCACAAGATCTTTATTGTCATTATCGTCTTTTAATTGTTGATAATATTCAGAATTACTCAATTTTAACAAATCAGGATTAAAACATCCCCACCCTTTGTTTGTCATAAAAGGATGTGTTTCTGTAGCAAAATATCCAATATTATTAAACGATACAATTCTTGATGTTGCTTGAGTAGCTAGATTTTCAATGACCACATTAGTATTTGTTATGCCCTGTATTAAATCGCCTTCTTTAACAAATTGCATTTGTTTAAATGATCCATCGGCCATAGTAACCAATGCCCACGGTACAATACATACACCACCGGCCCCACCAGGGTCTCCGCCACCGCCCGCGCTTGCGCCGCTCGGTCCTTGGCCATATCCTCCACTGCCAACGCTGGTGCCCATTCCAAAACCATATCCACCTGTACCAGAAGTTGAACTTGGGGCATAACCACCACCACCAGTGCCAATGCCGCCGTCACCACCAGGGCCTCCTCCACCTCTGCCACCACCACCACCTGTGTATGTAGGTGGAGGAGGCGGTATAGGTGCAGCATCAATACCAACATAATTACGCACAGTTAAAGTTTGTTGGGTGCCTTGTGTAATCTTAACAGTCAATGTTGAAGCATATGTATTTCCTATGCTAGCACTCGGATTATTAGTATAATTTAAATTAAATGTTACACTACTCGATGCAGGAATGGTATATAAAGTTGCATTAATATTACTGAAACTAATTGAAGCATTATATGCAGGTAAAGCTGAAGTAGAAACATTGGGTTCTGCACTCATAGTGAGAATATTACCACTTATATTGGTTATATATTGATTAAGAGTAAATCCATTACCACTGGCAATAAAACCATTTGACAATCCAGCACTGCTTGTAACTGTTAGTGTATTAGCTGCGTTAACACCCGGTGCCCTAAAAGTCATTAGGCTACCTATGGTAGGAGTACTATCTGGTAAATTGTTGACTATAAGTGTTGTACTATCTTTAACACTAATAACAGTACCAGCAGAGTTATATCCATTGCCTAAAATTGTCCAACCTGCTCCCATCCCTAGTGTAGGAGTTGTACCAGACAATGTTAGTTCATTTGTTGATGTAGAAAATTTAATAATACCATCTATAGTAGGGGTACCTACCGGTGGACCACTCATCAATAACCATGTTGCAGATGTTATGCTTACTATAAATATTCCAGAATATGCTCCATTACCTTCCCACCCTGTTTTTCCAACTAGGCCTGCTGTACTCTGAACTACTAAAGTAGTTCCATTAAAGCCTTTTATTGTTTGAACTATAGCAAAAGTAGCAGTTGAATAGTTTTTTCTATAAAGACCACCTTTTTCATATGTTGCAGATACAGTAGCTATGGTAGTAGCACCTGTGTAATCGCTGGATGATCCAAATGTACTAAGATCAGCATGATGTTGAATATGCGTATCTGTTTCAAATGTAAAACTATTCACTACCGCTGAAAGAGTAGTACTAGTATTATATATTGTATGTAATATATTGGCCATGTTATATTGATATTGTCCAAGTTGATCCAGATGGAGAAATATATACTGTGCTAGATTCACTGTTACTATAGGATGTTGTGAATTTTATAGTTCTTTCATTGGCTGATATTTCTGCTAATACACTTATAGTTAATGATCCACTATTATAATTTGTAATATCAGATCCTGCTAGATATTTTGCTCTATCAAATTTGTATATATTGGCAGGAAGTCTAAGATAATCAATAAAAGTTGCCCACTCGCCATCTATATCAGAAATTATATTTCCTTCGTAATAAGGAACAAAGCTAATATAAGAACCCATATTGAAGTAATATCTTGCCAGCAATCTACTTGGAAATGATACTACTACTTCATGTCTAATTATATTTGGTTCAACCCCCCATGCTAGTGTTCTTGTGCTTGTACTATCAGAAAAGAACGTTGATGTTGAAATACTTGTACCAGTGGTATAAAACTGACTAGGATGACAAGTATATCTGCGACTTGAGTCATTTAGCCAATTAACCCTGGCTAATAAATTACTAACAGTTGATGCTGTTACTATACTTGTACCAGTATTAAAATAAGATGTATTAGTACTTACGTTTGATATGTGTTGATGAACAACATTTAAATCATTTATAAGATTATTCCATCCGCGAGCACGGGCAACCTGAGTAACTTCAACCGGATCAGAATTTAGGATTGGTATTCCGTATCCATCTTCACCAACACCAAGAATCTCCTGCAAGGTCGCTTGTGCAGTATTGTAATCAGTTTTAAGTATATTGGTTCCAGATGTAGGCATGGTTAATAATTGTAATCTTATATTTAGCCTAAATTTTTTCTAAGACGTTGACTATACCATTAAATACCCTTATAATAAACAATTAACTATGAACACATTTAAACACTCGGGTACCCTGGGAGATATCATCTACGCTCTACCCATAATGAAACACTTCAATGGTGGAGAATTTTATCTCCACATGAATCAAATTGATTGGATTGGTATGCACTACTACGGTAGTAAACCTACTCCATTCCATCAAGGACGTATGACCCAAAAAGATTTGGAATTTATGCAATCATTCTTTGAGTCTCAACCTTATATTACTAAATTTGCAGCACTTGATCCAAACAAAGACTTAATTACACATAATCTAGACCGCTTTAGACCTGCGTTTGTAGGACACCCTGGCAACTATGTGGATATCTATGCTACAACATTTGGTATTACTGATACTAATATCCAAACTCAATTAAGAAATACTCCTTGGCTTTCTGTACCTGCAACAGATACCCAGTCTAGACCCATTGTGATTAATCGTACAGCACGTTGGACTCCTAGGACACTGAGCCCTAAATGGCAACAGTGGCAAGAAATGGGCTGGGGAAAACAATCAGTGTTTGTAGGCCTACCCGAAGAACATACAGCCTTTGAACGTGCTACAGGGTGGGATATACCTTTTAGACCCACTGATACACTATTAGAACTGGCACAGGTCATTGCCAACTCGAGTCAATTTATAGGCAATCAAAGTGTGGCACTATCTTTGGCTATAGGACTAGGAGTTAATTGGGCATGTGAAGCTAGAGACGATATGCCCTTAGACCGCAATGAATGTTATTTTAAAGACCACCCTAACGGAGAATACTTTTAATGGCTAAGAAACTAGGAATTATACAGACCCGTGGATTAGGAGATATTATTATCTCCATACCTATTGCACATTACTATCATCGACAAGGATGGGAAGTGTATTGGCCCATAGTTGATATATGGGTTGATCAAATGACCGCTGCTTGCCCTTGGATCAAGTGGATACCAGTTGCTCCTGATGCTGGTGCATTTTTTTATGAAACTCCTTTACAACGTTTAAAGAATTTTAAATGCGATGAGATTATACCACTCTATCAAGCATTAACTGGACAAACATTCCATGACGAAGTATTCTTCCAACACACTAAGTTTGATCAATACAAATATCTACGTACAGGAGTTCCTTTTATTGAGAAGTGGCGATTAGCAGAATGTATTACCCGCAATCCTGTAAGAGAACAAGCATTGTATGATCGTTTGGTTACTAACCCTAACTATGTAGTTGTACATCTCGAAGGGTCGGATCATCGTGCAGGATGGGATCCTAGTATGATCCCAGCAGGTTGGCAAACCATTGAAATTACCAGCCAACAAACTCCTAACATCTTTGATTGGTTATTGATCTTAGAACGTGCTCAAAGTTTAGTGTTGGTAGATTCTGTGTTTGCTAACATAGTAGATCAGATGAGTATTGGTGATGACAACTATTTTATTCCACGTAGCCATATAGGTCTGACTCCCGTACAGGCTAATCACTGGACCTGGTTAGATAATCCTAATCTTAGTCCACATGCAAAAAGTATAGGTGTGCCTAAGTGATAGATTATAATATATATTTTTTACCTTTAAATAATTTAACTGCATTTTTATTTAAGTTATAGAAGAAACTGTCATCTATACTATCTCTGGTATGTTTGACCATATCATTAAATTTTCCATTAATATCATTGTCCATAGTTTCGTGAAACCATGCATGTTGGCTAGCATTAAGTCCAAGTAAAACTTTTCCTGTTGCAAATCTGTCACGTATTTCATTTACATGTGGCGGGTAAATGTAATGTATGATTGCCATAAATTTCTCTTGAATAGAATTTAAAGATTGAACAAATAATAATTTGAATATTAGATCATTATCACATATTTGCTTAACAACCTGACATTGTTTTATTACTAACTGAGGTAGATCAGGTGTCCAATAAAAATATTCGTGATATTGATGTTTATTAATTCTATCATATTGTTCAATTAACGATTTAGATTCAAAATTAAATGACATGGAGTCTTCAAATTGAAATGAATATTCACCATTGTCAACACTAATTATTGGTTTATCAATTCCATGTATATGTGCAACGGTTTTTCCTGATTCATATAGATCATTCCATATTTTATCAGTAAGACACATAGCTGTTTTTACCACAGGAGTAACTCCCATATTATTCAATGTACAAAATTCAGATAACAAATTATCATCCTTAAAGAATTCCTCAGCAGAGTTGTCCATATTAATAAATCTAACCAAAGTTTTCTCATCTTTAAGATATTTTTTTAAATGTGGGATAGCAGCAAACTCAATCTCCGAATATACGTTCTTAGGTGATTTATCTAAAGTATTGGCATTTTTAATTATTCTTTCTGGACGATACATAACAATCTCATCTAAGAATATTCCATTATCTATAAATGAATGTAATACATTGGCACTATCAACTCCTCCAGAAAAGAATAATGATAGATAGTCATACTTGTCTCTTAATTGCTGTGCTCTTTGTTTATATAACTCAGCCAATGGTGTTGCAATTGGTATCTTCCAATCTATTTTAGAAAATACATCATCATTAAAATCCCAATAGACTGGCTGTTTTGTTGCAGTAGCATATATCAATGCATCTGACTTGCTTATGAATACCATATCACCTACATGATATAAACCCACACGCTTATGCTCTAATAATCTATCATTTAACATTGTATCTTTTCTTAAAATTATCAATATAATCGTTGGATTCCTTGACCGTTTTAATTGTAGGAAGATAACTCGATTGTACAATAGAATTAATTACCGCATCATTGAGCATGAGTTTTCTTATCCTGGAATTTAATTCTTCTATGTCGACAGATGCATTGTTTTTAGATGTAACTATGGCAAATATTATTTTTACTCGTGATGCATCAGGATATTCTTTCTTTAAATCAATACCTGGTGAACTATCAAGCCCATTTAAGTGTCCTAGACTTTTTAATTTCTTTGATTGTATCAATGGTATAAGCCCACCACCATCAACGTAAAAATCTAACGATCCGTCTATCAATGATGATATAGCATCTGCTGATGTTTTATATGCAACCCAGGTAACCGGTGATGATCCAACTACAATCTCAGCTGAAATTTTTGGAGTGGTTGCATGATAACCAATCATTAAAGGTTTATTACTTTTTAATAACTCAGGTAACGTATTATAAGGACTATCATATCGTGTAGTGAAAACAGTAGTACCTTCTGCAATCATACTAACCATAGTCAACAAATTATGTGCTTCTTCATTACCCGGATATGTAGTGATGTTGAATACACTTTCAGATAAACTTGTTCCACATTGAACTGAGAAGTTTTTATCTTTAATCATATCAAGCATGGCCATCATTCCAGATGCACCTGACTTAACTGATATTAAAGTATTAGCATTGTATTCTTTATTATATTCATCAAACAACACTCTACATATACTGTTAGCTGTTCCTACTCCTGTTTGATAAACTTTAAATTGTGCGGGTAATACTGCGTAAGACAACATACTAAAACAACTTAATAATAATGCAATTATGATTTTCATATTTTTATACCTAATCTATTTAAATCATCGTTGGTTAATTCTGGATTAAATCTTAATCCAACTAACGTTCGTTTTGGATTCTGTGTGATTCCTCTATGAAGTATTGTAGTATTTGCCAATAATGGTCTATTAGATTCTACTCTACATATTTCTGTCAATGTATCATTTTCATTAATAGTAGCATACATCCCAGCAGCTGGTGTTTTTTGACTTAGGTTATTGTTATCTGTACTAAACCATGCCGTATAGGAATCATCACATTCTAATAATGGGATGTTAAGAGAATACATACAAAATGTTGGATCATATGTATCAACGTGCGGAGGTGATCCATTGGTCATGTTTTCAGAATAAAGTAATCTAGAAAATTTAAAAGACAATCCCATACTCCACAAATATCTCATTAACATAGGACATGTACTGTGTGCTGCAATTGCTGAAATATTAGAATAATATTGATTATATTGAGTTTTATCTTTAATAGATAATTTTAAATTAATTAATTCTTGTGTTATTGCTGCTAAGTTTGGAATATCAACATAGCTGTAATACCAATTAATATTAAGTGGAGAATATTGCATCATCTTTCAATTAGTAAGTTACGTTCACGCATTTTTTCAACAATTTGATCCCATGGAAAGTTATTTTCTTCGCCCGTTCTTACAGATATACACCATCTACCTTGTTCTGCCATATTAACACTATGAGGAATGCCTACGTTTACCAAAGTCATTTTGTCTTTTATAGCACATCTATCAATCATTTCTAACTCACGCCTGTCCCAGTTTATATAAGGAATATCAGCATTTGCCCACTGAACTTTAGATTTTTTTAGAGGCATCTTGTACCATACCATTTCGCTGCCAATTCCATCTATGACCCAATTAATAGCAAAGTTATTAACAGTATTAGTATCTCCGTAATATAGATCAATATGAGCAAAACGTGTACTACGATAAGGTCCTCGATAAAAAATCATAGTCTGAACTAGATCTAACCCTAAAGAACTAACATATGATAACCACTCTTGAGAAAATACTTCTTGAGCAGGAATACACCAGATTCCGTTCCCTGTAACCGGTACATCAGGAAATTTCCAGTTGGCATTAAATGGATTACTGGTATCTATCTTAATATTGTACCAACTATTACTCATTATGTTAATATCTTTCAATTAGTAAGTTACGTTCACGCATTTTTTCAACAATTTGATCCCAAGGAAGATCATCTTCATCACTTGTTCTTACTGATATACACCATCTACCTTGTTCTGCAACATTAATACTATGAGGAATACCTACATTTACTAAAGTCATTTGAGTTCTTATGGCACATTTATCAATAATTTCCAACTCACTCCTTTCCCAGTGTACATAAGGAGTATTAGCAGGTGTCAACATAACTTCAAATTTTTCTGAAGGCATCTTATACCATATCATTTCACTGCCGATTCCATCTATGACCCAATTAATAGCAAAGTTGTTAATAACAAAAGGATTTCCAGAATATAGATCAAGATGAGCACGGCGTGTACTACGGTATGGTCCTCGATAAAAAATCAAAGTATCAACTAGATCTAATCCTAAAGAACTAACATATAATAACCATTCTTGAGAAAATACATCTCGAGCATGAATACTCCAGATTCCGTCTCCTGTGATAGGCACATCGGGAAATTTCCAGTTGGCATTAAATGGATTACTAGTATCTATCTTAATATTGTACCAACTATTACTCATTATGTTAATATCTTTCCAACAATAATATCTTCATCCATATATCCCTTTCGATGAAGTATGGGTCGAAAGTCTTGTGATAACTTTACATGCCATGTAATCTTATCAGCACCTAACGATTTCATTTGTTGTTCTGAATACTTGATTAATCTAATACCAGATATACCCAATCGATCACTTTTCTTAAGATATATGATATCGTTAGTAGCTACCATAAGATCCTTGTAATGAATATGAGTGTCTAGAAAGAATACACTATATCCTACAAGCTCAGTTTGATCTCGTAATGTGAACAGATGTAGTTTGCCTTGTCGCTCCAATTCAAAGTATCTATTCCAGTCAGGATTTAACTTAACCTTATGTTTATTAAGTGTAAGTTCTTCATAATGATCTACTAACAATAGTTGTAGTTCATCTTTAATTGTTATCAAAAGTTCTTTTTGTAAATCCATTAAATCTATCGCTATTTTTTTTCATTAGTTCAAAAGTTAGATGTATTCTAGCATCAGATCCATCATTTCTAAAAGTATGTAACTTGTTGGTCATACATTTATATAATTTACCAACGGGCATAGGATAAATTTTATCAACATACATAAAATTACAATTTACATTAGTTATCAAAGGAATATGATAGTTGTAATCAGATGCGGCCCAACTATTATCAGTGTGCCATTGATAGTCTTTTCCAGGAAGTACCTCACGATATATAACATCCGAAAACTCATAAAGCAGGTTCATACGGTCAATAATTTCTTGAGTATACGGCATGTTTTTAATTACTTCATGTACTCTACTATAATGTTCTATTAATTTGAACTCTCGAGTAGCAATATAATCTGGATGTTCAGCAGTTGGCATCCAAACTTTTGGGGCTATAAATTTGCTATATTCATCAAATAATACGTTTGGATGGTTAATTGAAAAATGATACATGTGTGTAGAAATAAATTCTTTGTATTCATTAATTAACAAATCAACATCAAATTCAAATTCATTAATTACTGTAACTGACATATATGTGTCTCCAATCAGTTGCTATGTATAAATGTATTGTCATTTATCTTTTCATGTGTTGTTCAAAAGTTAGATGTATTCTAGCATCAGACCCATCATTTCTAAAAGTATGTAATTTATTGGTCATACATTTATATAATTTACCAACGGGCATAGAATAAATTTTATCCATATACATAAAATTACAATTTACATTAGTTATCAAAGGAATATGATAGTTGTAATCAGATGTGGCCCAACTATCAACATGCCATCCATATTTTGCTCCTGGAATTATTATACGATATATAACAGTTGAAAAATCATAAAGTGTTTTTACACGTTCAATAATCTCTTGAGTATACGGCATGTTTTCAATAATTTCGTATATCTTATCATACCGTTCTATTAACACAAATATTCCATGGCCGGACTTCCCAGTACGAATTTTATTGGAAACAAGTGTGTTATACTCATCAACTAACAGATTAACATCAAAATCAAAATTATCAATTACTGTGATTGACATATCCTCGTTTCCAATCAGTTGTTATGTATAAAGGCTTTTTCTTTCTTTGCTCGTTGTTTCTGTATCTACGCCAAGATGCTACTTTTATTTTATTATCTGTATAATCTCGATCTTGTGTAAATTTATATAGTTGTTTTTTAAGTTCTATTTTGAAGTTTCTATAATCATATCCTGGATATTTAATTTCCATGGGTGTTGATACAGAATAGTCGTTCCAATCTTGATTACTGGCAAAATGAAATATGTTTTTTTCTAAAATTAATTCTTCAACGTCAAAAAGCCAGTTAAGCTCTCCATTTTGATAACAATTGGTATAACATAACCACCAGAACAATTCCTTAACACTTTCTATTTTTCTAGGACATGTTTGTAAAGATCTAGTGTAACATTCAAATGTATAAGAATTTAATTTTTCCATGAACTTCTCTACCGATTGACTAAGAATATCTTCAGGATAATATCTACAATCTTCATCACCAAATGTTTGATCTAACGATTGCCCTGTTACTATTACTGAATTCTGTCTATTGACAAGATCAGATATTAGATTATCAGTATAGTAATCCATTGCGACAGTTTCTATTTTGTTTTCTATATAAGTTTTATAAAATAAAGGATATTCTACAATACTCATATCGTTGAGCATGACCGTTAATTGAGATACGGGTGCTAACTTTAAAAATTCAGATAATACTAGAGTAGAATCTATTCCACCGCTCCATGCTATTACAACTTTCTTATTACCTGCTTGATCTAATATATATTGTACACGATCGTGACATATTTGTTCAATGGTCTTGGGCTCGATTAGTTTACCTATTGGAGTAATTGGTTCTATATCAGGAAGATCAAATGTACTACGGGTCCTGTCAAATACATTTCTCTCATGACACGGTGATATCTGTTCTGGCATTATACCTGCATGATAATAATACTTTGTCACAATATTATACCCTCTTGCCTTAATATATCCCGCATCTGCTCTTGAGATAATATCAGCTTAGGAAATATTAATTCTAAATTCCAAGAATCAGGAACTTCTCTAGTAACATCCATTCCATACTTATGATCTTGTTCATCTAATTCAGGTAGCTCGTTTTTCATTTTCTATAGCTTTAATAAGATATCCACCTAAATCCATACCACCGAAGAATTGTGATTTTCCAGGATAATTATGATGATATAAATGTAACCATTCCCCTGCCATGGGTATGATGAATTCTAATATACCTATGTTCTTGGGCCCAGCAACAGAATGTGAGAACATGGTATGTATCCCACTGGTGACCAAATACCCAGTAACAGGTAACGCATAACCAAACAAAAATACATCAATGCCACATGCTAACATGACTAGCCCAACTACTATACTTAAAGTTAATGAATGATTCATAAGGAATTTATGTAATGGATCTTTGAGCATACGTATTTCATTCCGGGTAGGTATTATATCTACCCTATCATGTAGTCTAAGAAAATGCCCAAATGTACTGTCATAGGGATCACGGTCAGTATCAGAAAACTTATGATGTGCTAGGTGCGTAGAAGACCAATGTACAGGGCATGAGTTTAAACTTGCTGACCCTATGATGCCAAATATATAATGCCATACCCTAGAACATGTATAGCTGTTGTGGGAGAACAATCTATGATATCCCGCGGTAATGGTGATAGCAATAGTCATATAAACTACCATACTTAACAGGTACCATTGAATATCAGCAGTACGAATATGTATACACCCTAATATGGTTGGAATGATTAGCCAAGCAGTTAGAGTTCTATGCCAGGCTCTGGTTATCATTTAAACAATAATGCGTAGTTAGTTCCTGTAGATACATTGGTAGCTGTTACTTCCCCACTACGAATACGTATCTGTGTTGGTCCTAAAAATTGACGTGAATTTATTTCAAACTTACCACGTACTAGATATAGATCACTACCCAAGGATAATGTAATTGATTCGCCTGAGGCTACCACTACACTAGAGACTTCAGGCAATCCGTATTTATTATGAGCATGAGGTATACATAACCATTCAGTGGGCTCTGAGAATGTTAATAATAGGGTACCTGTAGTCGCTGCTCCTGAAGTTGGATGCTCAGTGTTCAACCATCCAGGAGTACGATCTTCTAGTACTTCTCCAGTTTCTTTTACTGTTACAGCTACAGAACCATGGGTATAAAAATAATTACCAGACGAAGTAACACCATTTTTATCTAATGCTACTTCTCTAGTATCTCCAGCATCGGCAGTGGACACAACAACCACTGTACCAAACGCCGCCATGGGTGTAAATTTCATACAGTACCTCCAGAGATTTTAGTTAATGCACGTTGAATCACTGCTTCTATTTCTGCAAGACGAAACTCTTCAGAGTTACCAAAATTACCAGATTCTCTCATTACACTGGTATCAAAATTATCGGGTGCTTTCCATTGAAATATAGTTGTATCCAAGGTCCACGTCTCGTGGGTCTTTGGCGGAATAAAAGCATCTAATTCATCTGAATAAGTATAATCTATTCCGGCGTAATTACCTCTAAATCCTGGCTGACCACTAGGAGCGTTATCTGGACCATAGTGTATCCCACCATGAGTATTGTAGGAAGTTTGTAACCATCTACCCAACATATCTTCTGCTTCTTTTCGTGGTATGTCAATATTCATTGGATCTTGATCGCATACGATAACTCGTACAACAATATTATCTTTATTGACTAACGCATAATGTGACATTTTTTAATTTCCTTTTTTTAATAATTAGTAATCTTTCATAAACAGATATACTGCTCCTGATCCGCCATTAGCACCTTCAGAATAATAGGCATTAAGGCCAGCACCGCCGCCACCTCCGCCCCCTGTTCCGGCAGTTCCAGGGGCACCACCAGCTGCACCCATAGCAGCACCATTACCACCTCCATAACCAGGATACGCATATATTCCATAATCAGGATTGATTCCATCAAACACTCCAAATCCACTACCAGCACCGCCGCCACCGCCTACTCCACCTGGACCAACAGTGTCGCCAGAACTATAACTATACCACGAATAACTGGCACCTATACCCCCTGTATAGTGTACACCACCATTCCAACTTTCCCAGTTGTTATATCCTACTCCACCTTTACCACCGCCACCGCCATTATATCCATCACCACCGCTACGTCCACCAACATAGGGACGACCTTTACCGGTTCCACCTGCATTACCTTGCCCAGCAGTTCCAGCACCAGGAAGACCTTGACCGTAGTAGGCATTACCGCCCCCTCCACTACCTCCAGGTAATCCATCCTTTTGAGTATAATTATGATAATATTCTATCTTAGTGATCTTGGGTTGTTTAGGATTAGGCGTAACAACGCGAGATAGTAACGGATTATTTGGACTATACTCAGTCATACCACCACCACCACCCCCACCTACGGCAATAAAGCCAGAAAAAACGCTGCGGCTACCGTTACTTGCTTGACTATTAATGCCTTTGGCACCACCTGCTCCAGTTTCGTAGTAATATGTTCCATTGGCATAACCAGTTTGATTTGCATAATAAAGTACTCCTCCGGCACCCCCTCCACCTCCTCCATCATTAAAGCCGCTGCCATACGCACTACCACCTCCACCCCCTCCGGCAATTATAAGAATGTCCGTACTAACCACCCAACTTGGTACGGTATAATTACCTGTGCCTGTTAATGTTACTAGCTGATCACGACGGTTTGACTTACCATAAAAATCACTGTATTTTATTATACCGTACGCTGTTATTCCAGGCTTTCCATAATATTCAGCGAGACCGATGGGAATACTACCTCCAAATTCTGTTTGAATTTGAGTTGCTCTCATCGATGCTGGATATAATGGTAGTGTCATGGTTTATATTTTCATTTATCTTTATATTTATGCATTTTTGACTGGCTAGCAAGCCGACTACCTAAAACAATTAATTGCTGATCTGCTCTAAACATTAACTCCAATGGCTCACGTATACCTTGCTCCATGACCCTGTTGAACATCCTACGTGCAGCAAACTGATCTATACTATAGGCCCATACTCCAGGCATTACACGATAATTTTTATTATGAATATGTAACTGTCCGCCTGTGTCTAATCCTATGATACTATTTCTGGGTAAATGTATGGGCAATGCATGATGTAAACATACATCAGCTTCTAAAATAATTGTGGGTGTCCTAATTTTACTAACTATCTGCGACCACGCTGTCATATGATCAAATATACGTGTGACTTCACTGTAATCTAATCTGTGATTCATTATCCTTACTTGATTATGCCAGGATTCCTGTGCATGTGATCGCGGTACCAGTATATTCTTTAATTTTAACTCATTACAATATTCATTGGGCAACTTACAAGTTAGATCATAGGATTCAAGTTCAGTAATTGTGAGCTTATGATGTACAGATGATTTATTGGCAATATCATTGTTACTATTGTTGATTATTATAACTTGTTGTATTTTTACTTCCCAATTTTCTAATAGGTTTAACCCTTCTACTTCCATATAATTCTGGCTTTTTATACCTTGAAGAACGTAATCATTACCAAGACCACTCCAGCCGTCAGTACTGGTGTTTACAAAATATAACGGTCTCATTGACTTACTCCCGGAACACTATATGTATTCTTACGCTCACTAATTTTGTTATTTGGTGAAATGGTGCTTTTTTCTGCATCAGCCCCTAGAATGGCATAAACAGCAGTTTGTACTAATTCAAAATCCGTGACTTCAACTACTACATCTATGGCGTTGGTTAATCCTTCTGTTAATACCTTGGCAAATAATCTACGTGCCATAAAAGGATCTATGGCATACGCATGTAACCCATGGCTGAAAAGGAAATTGTAATTGATAACCATGGTGACTGGCAATCTTAAAACTTTTTCTGGATATTTTCCAGTTTCTTTGTAATATTGAATTAACTCAATATAAGTGTCTACCTTTGCATCATTAAGTAACGAACTTAATTCAGAATCATGCCCTAGATATTCTATGCTATTGGTATATGTCATACGCTCAAACGGCCTGATCATATATGCATCATGTTCCATGATTACTATGGGTTTGTTGATATTGATGCAATGTACCCATAAACTTATATGACTTAATGCACACGCTACTTCTGTGACACTTAATGCACTATCTAATACTTTGATCCAACTCATTACATTTATTAAGTTGGCATCGCTTTGCCTATGTACAAAATCACCATTATAACTGGTTAATACAGAATTTGTTGTTTTTAATCTATCAGGCGTATATATGGTTCTTTTATCTGTACCATTATATCCTAGATATATACGCGGATTAGGCTGACCTACATATATACAACTATCTAAGGCATTTTGAGCTTTTTCTTGACTAGCAGCATGGTTGGGTATGGCAATGATGCAGGTCTCGCCTATGGTGTTATCCCAATTGTAGTCAACGTTGAGAAAACTATCTGTGGTCCAATTGAAGGAATCTATATTTGCTGATGAACTCATGCAAATATTTAATGATATCCCCAGTGCTGGTACAACTATTTAGAATGTTACATTTCTTCTAAATTCAGTTTGTAATTAGTAATCTTTCATAAACAGATATACTGCTCCTGCTCCGCCGGCAGCACCTGCAGAATAATAGTTCCCATAGCCAGCACCACCGCCTCCACCACCACCTGTATAGACAGTTCCAACGGCACCACTGGATGAACCCATAGGAGCACCATTGCCACCTCCATAACCAGGATACGCATATATTCCATAATCAGGATTAATTTCAAACACTCCAAATCCACTACCGGCACCACCACCACCACCTACACCGCCTGGACCAACATAGCTACGTGAACTATAACTATACCACGAATAACTGGCACCTATACCCCCTGTATAGTGTACACCACCATTCCAACTTTCCCAGTTGCCATAACCTACTCCACCTTTACCACCCCCTCCGCCATTGAATCCATCACCACGGGTACCATATGGGCGACCGGCACCTGTTCCACCTGCATTACCCTGCCCACTAGTTCCAGCACCACCTCGACCTTGACCGTAGTAGGCATTACCACCCCCTCCACTACCTCCAGGTAATCCATATGTTGCAGGATAAGAATGGGTGTAGTATGTCTTAGTGTTCTTGGGTTGTTTAGGATTAGGAGCATAGGTGACATAGTATCCAGGATTATTTGGACTGAAACCAAACTGACCACCTCCACCTCCACCTCCTACAGCAACCACGGAATTTCCAAAAGTGGTGCTGCCGCCGTTACTTGCTTGACTATTAACGCCACCAGCACCACCAGCACCAACACTATAGTACACTGTGGCACCAACATAACCAGTTTGATTTGCATAATAAAGTACCCCTCCGGCACCGCCTCCACCCCCTCCATCATTATAACCTCCACCATACGCACTACCACCCCCTCCACCCCCGGCAATTATAAGAACGTCTATACTGACCACCCAACTGGGCACTGTATAGTAACCAGTGCCTGTTAATGTTACTAACTGATCTCTCCTTGTTTTAGAACTCCAAAACTTAGAGATTTGTATGGGATTGCTGTTTACTACTGCCGGTGCAGCAGGTATGGGGGTTGCTCCTCCTGGGTAACTTCCTGCCGTTCCTGCCGGTACATACAGATTAACACCAGAATAATATTCAGATAGAGATATGGGATTACTACCTCCAAATTCTGTTTGTATTTGACTGAAGGATATTGAGTTTCTGTATGCGGGTAATGTCATTATATCTCTATTTATTCAATGTACTGTGAGACTTATTAACTAAATCCTACTGGTGCGAAGCACATACGCACGAATTTTTTTACCACCGCCAACTAAATCTGACAACATTGTTACCTACTGCTAGACCTTCTGTGACGACTAATGTGCGTAATATGTCTGTCCTATACTCGGGCAACTGGTCCGCTAATACATATACAAGTAATCCAACTACTAGGAAATGATTGCTTATCCTGCTTTCACTGGGATAAGAACCTAATATGGGGTTTAACTCCCAACAAAGGTGATCACGTGTAACGGGCTGATAACACCAATTACTACGGGCTAAATCCCTGGTGGTCCACCAATCTGCTAATATCTCTACTGCTAATATACCTGCTAATACCCGCTGCTCTTCTGTCCACCCTTGTTGACTGCTTTGAGCATGTGCTAACTGCGTATATACTAATAACAAACTGATGAGCAATGAACGTAACATATACACTATTTAAACACCTATACACTATACACACTATAATACCCCGCTGTAGCACTATTAAGATATAGTCGATACAGCGTGATCTACACACTGAACTAATGTATATACATACAAATACCCCGCTGTAGCACCTACACACAATACCCCGCTGCACAGGCCTGCCCTTTATACACAATAATAAGTCGATCCTGTGCAGTGAAAGGTTGAGATTTACTTTGGTATTGAGCGTAGATCTACTTTGGTATTCAACTATGGGATCACTGTGAAAACACTGGTGAGTATCTTACGATAGCCTCTCATCCCCACCATGCTCAAATATAATTTCACTATAAAAATCACAGTATTTCACAGTGAAAACGGCGGAGATTGGGGTCAAATCTGGGTAAATTTCACCGTTTTGGCACCGTTTTGGCACGTTTCTGCCTGGGTAATCTACGTGTATAATGTTGTTAATACGCTACACACAGTAAGTAGTCAGTTGTCCAAAGTGTGAGTCTATGTTATACTATGCGTATATACACTAAAACTTATCGTTGTAGATGATAACTCCACTGTGGGTAGTGTATATATATAAACCGTAAACTTGGAGATAGATACAGTGACCTGGAACAGGGGCCGGATGCCTAGGAGTTCCATAAGCTGTATTGAGTACGGACATAGACTGTACGCTATTTGAGTTGAGTCAGTGACCGCATAAACATCCGGTGGTAAAGGCTCGTATGTGAAATGACATACAGGAACAAGCTGAACGGGCAGTACGGCAGAGACTTGCTGAGAGTGCTGACTAAGAGACCTTATAACCCTTGTGGTAATAGGGTTTTCTTTTGGCATTATGTTAAGTTTCGCAGGAGTGCCGGCCATGTTGTGGGAAAACAACAAAAGACCCTAAAGGCATCATGGGGTTGACAAAATGGTAAAACCACGCTATAATACACACATGAACAAAGAACTTAACACTCGCAAGAAACGTGTAGATCGCAATCACATTGTCTACGAACTAGTAGTCAATGGTTTGAACTACATTGGTGTCACTGCCAAGACTGAGTCCACTGTACTCAAGTCAGTTCGTGTACGTGCTAACAAGCATTTCTACCGTGCCAAGACTGAGAACAAGACGTGGGCATTGTGCGTGGCTTTGCGTGAGTTAGCCAGCAAAGACGAGATTGAGATCCGTGTGCATGAGATCATCCGTGGTAAGGCTGCTGCACACCGGCGGGAAGTTGAGATACGTCGTTTGATTAACCCTGCACTGAACACGGACATTCGCGGTGACTTGACCAATCGGTAAAAGACTGCTATAATTGACACTTACACACTAAGGAGCATGAGATGACACGAGCCAGAGAGAGACTATACGACTTGCTAGATCAGGGTGTTATCACTCATGAGCAAGTGGTTGACATGTGCATGGGTTTCATGAGCGAAAGCGAAGTTGAAGACCTGCTAGATGCCAACGAGTTGAGCGAGCGTTTCGAAGAAGATGAAGATGACGGTCAGCCTGATGAGATGCAAGAGTGGGCAGACTTCGACGCTGACTGCTAAAGAACAATCCTTTCACCCGGCCGTTGACCAGGGCAATCAATAAGACCTAAGTCCGGGATCATGGTTGACCTATTGGTAACAGACTGCTATAATACACACATACACTAACTAGGAGCGGATCATGGGTACTATTGTTGAGTTTCGTCCAACGTGCATCAACCATGGCTGTAAGAAGCCCGTGACGTTCAGCCACAAAGATGAACAAGGTCGCCGTCGTTGGAGGATACATTGTGGGCATTGCCAGGGTGCCAGCTATGGGAAACATCCTCACGCTGCCGGAGTAACGCCGTTCAAGACGGGTCGTTGTAGCAATGTAGACAGCCACTTGGGTTTTGAGTGTGCCACCAATTGGAAGAAAGTACCCAGCTGGGCCAAGGGCATGACAGAGATAGATCACAAGAATGGCGATAACACTGACAACCGTGTTAAGAATTTAGATGAGCTTTGTGTGCATTGCCACAAGCTCAAAGGGCAATTGTCCGGTGACTACAGAAACAATCGCTTTGCAAGAGGTTGACAGAGTGGTAAAACCATTGTATAATACACGCATACACTAAGGAGCACATATGTTTACACAATACTCAACAGTTCTCAAGCGAGTCATGCTCAGCGACATTCGCGAGGGTTCCATTGTTCGTGTGCGTGATAATTTTGGCAACGGTAGCCCAAAGACTGTTACTGTAACGGGCGTAGATGAGGATATCAAGAATGGTCTCCCGGGCATTGACTACGATGACTCGTGGGCTTACTTGACACAAGTAGATCGCGTGGTCAAGTATTAACCCTAGACATTGTAGGGTCTTTGGTTGACAGTTTGGTAAAACCATTGTATAATTAACGCTTAAACACTAAGGAGCAGTCATGCAAGTATTTCAACTAATCGAGCAATTGATGGATTTAGATCCCAATGCTGAAGTGCATTTTAGCTACAACTATGGCGACCACTGGCGTACTGAGGTTGCCCCCAAGGTAGGCAGCGTATTAGAGGGCATGGTCAAGTACAGTGAATATCACCGTATGGACAAGCTC
>Ga0214919_10003752_pt1 | contig 22655 bp, 21 predicted proteins | sample LL1503_MetaG_FD_177994 | JGI IMG/M metagenome (GOLD analysis project Ga0214919, IMG submission 177994) | Freshwater microbial communities from Lake Lanier, Atlanta, Georgia, United States - LL-1503 | ecosystem: Environmental > Aquatic > Freshwater > Lake | place: USA: Georgia | collected... | reverse complement strand
GATCATTCACTTATTGGAAGAGAAGTTCTGCGAATGTTATTTATAGCATTGCAGTTCCTTTATCAACTGGTGCAAGTGGAATCTTAGATAACGCAATTGACATGAGTTCACATGGTACTCAGTTCTCTTTAAATATGCCAATTTTCTCTTCTAAGAATTTAACTTGGGATTTCACTACAAACTACGGAACGCAAGTTTCTATGATTGATGCTATCAAAGGTGGTGCAACTATTCCTTTGACTTCTTCTGCTGGTTCTACTAACGTAGTATTAGTTGCTGGAAAGCCAATTGGACAAATTTATGCTTACCCAGTTGTTAGAAGCTTAGATCAAGTTCGTACTAATGGAACTGCATACTTCACAGACGCTATGAAGTCTTCTGGAAGATATGTAGTAGTTAAAGATCCAGTATACGGCGGTAATGTAGTAGTTGATACTGCTACTAAAGGTGCTATGATTGGTTCTGAGCAATTACCATTAGGAGATCCTAGCCCTAAGTTTAACATGTCATTTATTAATAACATTACTTACAAAGATTTCATCAACTTGAATTTCCAATTTGATTGGATCAACGGTGCTCATTTATATAACCAAACAAAAGAGTGGATGTATCGTGATGGTATTAGCAATGACTTCGATAAAGTGGTTAATATTCCTGGTTTCACTCCAGCTGCTTGGACTGCCTACCATGCTAGTTTCTACTATGCATTATGGGGTTCTACTCGTGGTGTAGGTAACAACGTAACTAAAGACTACTTCTTAGAAGACGCTTCTTTCGTAAGATTAAGAAACATCTCTTTAAGTATCGATTTAGCGAAGACAAATACCTTCAAGAAATTTAGAAAACTACAATTAGTATTTACAGGACGTAATATCATGACTTGGACTAAGTATACTGGTATGGATCCTGAAATTAGTTCTGGTTCTGTTAACTCTTCTTTTGATAGAGGAATTGACCACAGTACTATGCCAAATACTAAATCATATCAAATTGGTTTAAACATAGGTTTCTAATCCAAAAAAATTAAAAAATAATAGTCATGAATAAAATAAAAATACTTTACTTAGGCTTTTTCGCAGCTTTAGTCATGTTTTCGACTAGCTGTCAAAAAGAATTAGAAGTTGGTAATCCGAATGCACCAACCTTGGTTGGTAATGTTACCGAAGAGAATGGCTTAACAAAGCTAGCTCAAGGTGGTATCTATTTAAATGGTTTAAGCTATGGTGATGGATGGCTAGGTGATAGCTACTTCTCTTTACCAAGAGGTTACCATGAGTTAATGGGAGATATTATTGGTGGTGGTGAAGGTTCTAATAACCAAATCACAACTCTCCCTTCTCCTGAGTCAATTAAATTAAGCCCAACTGGTACTACATTAACGAATCCTTCTCCAAACCCAGCAATTATCCGCGCTTATAATTCAAGAGCGGCTACAGCTCAAGGTAACAATGCCTTGATGTATGAGTGGATGAATATGTATGCAATGCAACAAGCTTGTAATAACGTTATCGCTTTAGCTGATAAGGTTACTTACACTGGCGATAAAGCAACTAAAATTGCTACTATTAAAGCTTGGGCTTATTTCTGGAAAGGATGGGCTTATGCTCAAATTGGAACTATGTACATAGCTGGTATCATTACTGATACTGCTGGTCAAACAAGTAATACTTACGTATCTCACGATGCTATAATTACTCGTTCTAACTACTACTACGATTTAGCTGTAACTACTTTAGGTGCTGCTTCAAATACTGCAGACTATACAGCTACTTTAGGAAAATTAATTCCTGAGGCTAGCCAAGTAGGAAATGGTCAATTAATGACTAAAGACATGTGGACTAGAAATATCAATACTTTAAAAGCACGTAACATTTTATTAAATAAAATGTCAACTTTTGTAAATGGAGTAGCTGGTGTTACTATTTCAAAAAATTCTTTCACTGGTGTGATGACAACTGCTGATTGGAATAATATTTTAACTTTAACAGCAAATGGTGTGAAGAGCACAGACTATGTATTAACAGGTCGTACTTCAGATTTGAATAGCTGGTTTGGTGTAAACGGTGGAACAGCGGCTGCCTTAGCAACTAATAGAGCAAGTAGCGGTACATTCAAAATTAGTGAGCGTTTTGTTCAAGATTTTGCTGATGGAGACAAGCGTAAAGCAAGTAACTTTAAAACAGGTTATCAATTTACGCATGGTCTTAGCTTTGGTACAAGATGGAGTTTAAATCCTAACTGGCAAACTACCGATTTACCAGGTGGCGGTACTATCGCAGGTGTTTACTCTTATGGTACTAAGAACGTTGGTAAATATGAATTAATTATTGCTGCTAGCTACGAAGAGAATGCTATGATGCAAGCAGAAGCAAATATCCAATTGGGTAATATTGCTACTGGTTTAGGTTTTATCGATGCTGTTAGAGCTTACCAAGGCGCTGGCTTAGCTGCCGCAACTGCAACTACTAAAGCAGACGCTTTAACTTTATTAACTAAAGAAAGAAGAGTTGCTCTAGCTTTCCGTGGATTATCTTTCTACGATGCAAGACGTTGGGGTTGGACTTATCCAGTGGCTAACGGTGGTGGTCGTTACGGCGCTACTGTATTCGATATAAAAGAAGTTGTTTGGACAAATGCAACAATGAACTACAACTACATGGACTACTGGGATGTACCTGGTGATGAGTTTGAATTAAACGCTCCATCAGCAGCAAGTGCTCCAATTAAAAATCCAAATTTCTAATTTAGATTTTAGATTAAGATATAAACTGCCCCCAAATTGGGGGCAGTTTTTTTATGCCTAATTTATAAGTTTAGATGCCAAAAACAGGTAACTATTTCTTAGTTTTAGATACTAAGCAGAAGCTATATGTATTTATTAGGCATTGATATTGGTACTTCCTTTATTAAGGTTTCTTTAGTAGAAGCAAGCAGTCAGCAGTGTATTGTTACAGTTTCTTATCCGGATACTGAAAATGCCATTACCGCTCACCAAAATGGCTGGGCCGAACAATCGCCTACAATGTGGTGGGATCAGGTTCAAGCAGGTATTTTAAAACTACATCAGGCAGCTAAGCTAGCAATGCCTTCTTATAATTCTAATGATATTAAAGCCATTGGTATTGCTTATCAAATGCATGGGCTAGTAGTGGTTGATAAAAATAAAAAGGTCCTTAGAGATAGTATAATATGGTGCGACAGTAGAGCTGTGCCGTATGGCAAAAAAGCCTTTGATGCAATTGGTCATGAAAAATGCTTATCGTATTTATTAAATTCACCCGGTAATTTTACAGGCGCTAAACTTGCTTGGGTAAAAGAAAATGAACCCGAAGTATATGCCCAAATACATACAATAATGCTACCTGGCGATTTTATAGCCATGCAATTAACAGGAGAAATTACTACCAGCATAGCTGCTTTATCTGAAGGTATATTTTGGGATTTTAAAAACAATTGTATTTCAAAAGAAGTGCTAAACTACTTTGGTTTTGATATCTCTATTTTTCCTAAGGTGCAAGATGTATTTAGTAACCATGGTGAACTTAGTGCAAGTGTTGCAAGTACTTTATCATTAAAAGCGGGTATTCCTATTAGTTATAAAGCTGGAGACCAGCCTAATAATGCCCTTTCCTTAAATGTGCTTGAACCTGGTGAAGTAGCAGCCACAGCTGGCACTTCAGGAGTTATCTATGGAGTAGGCGATACACTTTCTTATGACATGCAGTCGAGAGTAAATAGTTTTGCGCATGTAAATCATACAGTAATAAAGAATAGAATTGGCATGCTATTATGTATTAATGGTACAGGCATTTTAAATAGTTGGGTTAAAAAATACATAGGTGCTAATTACAATTACGATATAATGAATGAAATGGCTACAAGTATTCCAGCCGGTAGTGATGGACTAAGTATTCTACCTTTTGGCAATGGTGCAGAGCGTATTTTCAATAATAAAATTATTGGCGCACAAATGTTGGGCATTGATTTAAATAAACACACATCAGCACACATTTATAGGGCTTCGCAAGAAGGGATTGCCTTTGCTTTTAGATATGGATTAGATATTATGAGAGAAAATAAATTAGCATCCTCAGTGATTAAAGCAGGAAAGGCCAATTTATTTTTAAGTCCTGTATTTACCCATGCTTTTGTGAATGTAACCGGCGTACCTGTGGACTTGTATAATGTAGAAGGTAGTGTAGGCGCGGCTTTGGGCGCAGGTATTGGCTCGGGTATTTATAAAGAAATAAAGGATGCCTTTGCAGACACGAAGCCTATTGACCGCATAGAGCCTACTGAAATAAATCTATACGATTCACTTTATGAAAATTGGAAGAGTAAGCTAGACCTATTTTTATAAGAATGTTAAATTTAAAAATAAAAATGAAAATATCCATCAACATAATTATTAATAAAACTCAATCAAATATTTTGTAAACTTTAATACTCTATTTTATGTCAGTACTGCTAGGAGAAAAAGAATTTTTTAAAGGCATTGGTCAAATTAAATACGAAGGCCTAAAAAGCGATAACCCATTAAGTTATCGTTGGTATGATGAAAGCAAAGTGGTGGCGGGCAAGCCCATGAAAGATTGGTTACGCTTTGCAGTAGCCTATTGGCATAGTTTTGTTGGAAATGGCGGCGATCCTTTTGGAGAGCCAACGCATATTTATCCTTGGAATGAAAAAAAAGATGCAATAGCACGGGCAAAAGATAAAGCCGATGCTGCTTTTGAATTTATTACCAAATTGGGTCTTCCTTATTATTGCTTTCACGATGTAGATGTAGTTGATTATACCAATGATGTCAATGAAAACGATACTCGCTTAGAAGCACTCACTGCCTATTTAAAAGAAAAACAAAAAGCCAGTGGCGTAAAATTATTATGGGGCACGGCGAATGTATTTAGCAATAAGCGTTACATGAACGGGGCTTCTACCAATCCCGACTTTCATGTATTATCTCATGCAGCAGCGCAAGTGAAAGGGGCCTTAGATGCCACTATTGCACTTGGAGGTGAGAATTATGTTTTCTGGGGTGGAAGAGAAGGTTATATGTCTCTTTTAAATACAAATATGAAAAGAGAGAAAGAGCATTTGGCTAAATTTTTACATACTGCCAAAGACTATGCAAGAAAAAATGGTTTCAAGGGTACTTTTTTTATTGAGCCTAAGCCTTGTGAGCCTACGAAACATCAATACGATTATGATAGCGAAACAGTCATAGGATTTTTAAGACAATTTGATTTATTAAGCGATTTTAAATTAAATATTGAAGTGAATCACGCCACCCTTGCTGGTCATACCTTCCAACATGAATTACAAGTAGCCGTGGACGCAGGTATGTTAGGTAGTATGGACGCCAACAGAGGCGATTACCAAAACGGATGGGATACCGATCAGTTTCCTACCAATATAAATGAGTTAGTAGAGTCTATGCTTATTATTGTAGAAGCAGGTGGCTTTCAAGGAGGAGGTATTAATTTTGATGCAAAGCGCAGAAGAAACTCCACCGACCCTGCCGATTTATTTCATGCACATATTGGAGGCATAGATACATTTGCACGCGCTTTAATTACAGCCGATACTATTTTACAAAATTCGGAGTATAGAAAAATTCGATCTACTAGATATGCTTCTTTTGATGTAGGCAAAGGAAAGGAATTTGAACAAGGTAAATTAAGTTTAGAGGACTTAAGAGCTTATGCGGTGGAGAAAGGGGAGCCTAATCCAATAAGTGGTCAACAAGAATTAATAGAAAACATTATTAATAGGTATATTTAGTAATGCAAGTAGCCGATAAAAAATTAGGTTTATGGACTAGTACTTCTTTAGTAGTAGGTAATATGATAGGAGCCGGTGTTTTTTTGATGCCTGCAACACTAGCTAGTTTTGGAGGTATTAGTTTAATTGGTTGGGTTTGCTCGGCTATGGGTGCTTTTTTACTTTCAAAAGTATTTGCACATTTAAGTAATTTATTACCGGCAGCCAATGGAGGTCCTTATGCTTATTCTCAAAAAGGCTTAGGCGATTTTGCGGGTTTTTTAGTAGCATGGGGTTATTTAGTTTCAGTATGGTGTACAAATGCCGCCATTACAGTTTCTTTTATCAGTGCGCTTAGTACTTTTATTCCTGTCTTAGCTACTAATTCAGTATTTGCTATTTTAACAGGTCTTTCTACCATTTGGTTTTTAACCTGGATTAATTCTTTAGGCATATTTACTTCTGGTGTAGTACAATTAATAACTACTATATTAAAAATTGTACCTATTATTTTAATTGGCCTTGCTGGTTTATTTTATATACATTGGGAAAATTTCTTACCCTTTAATTCAAGTGGAACTTCTAGCATTGCTGCCATTACTGCCACTACTACTTTAACTTTTTTTGCTTTTCTAGGTATTGAATGCGCCACTATTCCATCAGGTAGTGTGGCTAATTCAGCAGCCACTGTAGCCAAGGCTACTACCCTTGGAACCCTTATCGCTACTGTGGTATATATATTAAGTACAGTAAGTATTATGGGTATGATTCCAGCTGCTCAATTAAAAAATAGTGTAACCCCTTTTGCCGATGCGGCAGTATTCATTTGGGGCCATGGGGCTGAGTATTGGGTGAGTGCAGGGGTTGCTATTGCAGCCTTTGGGGCTTTGAATGGTTATATATTAATACAAGGCCAATTACCGTATGCTATTGCTAAGGATAAATTATTTCCTGCTGTTTTTATGAAGCTAAATGCAAAAGGCGTACCTGTTTTAGGCGTGGTTATTTCAAGTGTATTTGTTTCATTATTAATGAGTATGAATTATACCAAAGCATTAGTAGAGCAGTTTAAATTTTTAATGTTAATGACTACTTCTACTATTTTAATTCCTTATATTTTTTGCACTGCCTCTTATTTAATTATGCGATTTAAATTGCCTTTTAAGTCAGGCAAAAATTTATCTATGGCAATTTTACTTGCCACACTTACTTTTATATTTTGTTTATGGTTAATTATTGGCCTGGGAGAAGAAACTGTATTCTGGGGCTTTTTCTTAACCATGTCTTCTGTGCCTATTTATGTATTTGCTGTTTGGAAAAGAGATAAGGTTTAACTTTATGAAGAATAGTATATGTAACACCTTCATAATAGTATTTATAATTTTATTTATAACTTTATTTCTATAATTATTTTACCGTTTTAAATTACCATCATGTCAACGCATTCGGAATCTGGAAAATTAAATTCTTTATTTATAAAAAAAGCGTCTGCTGCTTTTATAAACGACGAACATATTTCAAAACATTGGGAAGCCTTGAACTATTTAGGTAAACCTATCATTGATAAAGCACTTGCAGAATATGATGCGTTTGAAGAAATTTTAAAAGATAATGGAGCACAAATTTTTTATTTTCCTGAAGACGCTTCAGTAAATATGGATTCTATTTATTGCAGAGATGCCGCCATTGCTACCAACAAGGGCATGATTATTTGTAATATGGGTAAGGAAGGAAGAAAGCATGAGCCCTTGGCTCAACAAAAGGCTTATGAAGCTGAAGGTATTCCAGTATTAGGCGTGATTAAAGCACCTGGAACTATTGAAGGGGGAGATGTTGCCTGGTTAGATGCTAAAACTTTGGCTGTAGGGCATACTTATAGAACCAATGAAGAAGGGATTAAACAAATAACCGCTTTATTAAAACCATTAGGGGTCGAAGTTATTTCAGTGCCGATGCCACATTATAGAGGCCCATCCGATGTATTTCATTTAATGTCGGTATTAAGCCCTGTGGCTGATAATATAGCAGTAGTATATTCTCCTTTAATTCCTATTGTTTTTAGAAATGAATTAATTGCAAGAGGTTTCACATTAGTAGAAGTACCAGAAACAGAATTTGATAGTATGGGCTGCAATGTACTTGCTTTAGCGCCTCGTATTTGTTTAATGGTAAAGGGTAACCCCATTACTAAATCAAGATTAGAAGCAGCAGGCTGTAAAGTCATTGAATACGAAGGTGCAGAAATTAGTGTGAAAGGGGGCGGAGGTCCTACTTGTTTAACAAGACCAGTAACGCGTGTCTAAATTCTCTTAATTAAAAAACATAATTAATTACTTATTCTTAAGAATATGTGTTTATTTATTCCAATCCCATAATACGATATCCCAAGCCGCACCACCATAGCCAATAGTATGTATAATTTCAAAACCTGTTTTTAAATGCGCTTTAATAGACCTTGGATTATCCTGTGCTACATCGGTTATACAATAAGTAAATTCTTTTTGTAATTCCTTTTTAAAAAAGCCATACATTTTTTGTACAAGACCTTGGCCTCTATAATTTTTACCCACACATAATTGACCTACTAAGACATAATTGGTTTCTTTTAGTGGCTTATTGTTAAAACTTAGTTTATCTGTCTCATCAAATAGGCTATCTAATAAAGGGTGACCTCCGTAAATTGATTTTAAAGCCACCATCGCATAGCCAACTACCTTTTTACCATCTTTTGCAATAATAGAAGGGCTGGCAGCATTCATTTGTTTTAAAAATGCAAAACTATATTCTGCAGTAACAAAACCTTCCTTTGCAGCTTCCTCAGCGCTAATTAATTTTTTTAAATTTTCTTTTTGTAATAAACGAATGCCTTCTATTTCTGCATCATTGGTTACACGTACTATTTCAACCATTATATTTTTTTAAATCTTTACTTATTTTATTTTTATTTGCGTTCAATTCTTTTATAGCTCTTTAGCTCTTCTGATAAAATTATATAAATCATATTTGGCGCCAATTTTAAGTTTAGCACTATAAATGCCATTCATGCCAGAAGCAAAATAAGCCACTATACTAGCAAGCCCCACATATATACCGGCCTGTATTCCAAATAGCTCCATACCCATAATAATGGAGGCAATGACGCAATGTGTAGCCCCCGCAAATACAGCCACAAAGCCCATTCCAGCTAATAAAGCCATTGGAAGGGGAATAAACCATATGAGTATATTACCAAGTGTAGCTCCTATAAAAAATAAAGGTGTTACTTCACCACCTTTGAAACCAGCACTTAAAGTGAGGCTGGTTAATAAAATTTTTAAAGCAAAATCAAAATGACCAGCAGGCGTATTAAAAGCATCGATAATAGTAGGAATACCTAATCCAATATACTTTGTTGAATTTGCCATCACAATAAATAAAGCAATAATGATACCCCCTATAAAAGGACGCATGGGTTCAAATTTTATTTTTGCAAAAACTGATTTTAAAATTTTGCCAGTATACATAAACAAAAATGCAGCTAGTCCAAAAATAATGCCTGCAAGTATTGTCCAGATTAAAGAACTGATTGAAATACTTGGTATAATATCAATAGCATAAATAGTATGTTTTACTTGCCATGTCAAACAAATATAGTGTGCGCCAAAGGCAGCTATAAAACTGGGTATTATATTTTCAATATTAATTTTTTTAAAACTCATTATTTCTAAAGCAAAAATAGCAGCTGCAAAGGGTGTTCCAAATACCGCAGCAAAACCTGCACTCACACCCATTATTAAAATGGTTTTTCTTTCGGTAGCCTGTAATTTAAATATAGCTGTGAATTGATCCGCTATAGCGCCGCCCATTTGTACCGCTGTTCCTTCTCTACCGGCAGAGCCTCCGCCTAAATGTGTAAGTAAACTGCTTATAAAAACAAGTGGGGCTATTAGTATGGGAATAGGTTTAAAAGAAGAATTTGTAGTACTAATTGTATCTGCAGCTTGATGTGTTTCTAAAATTAAGTCATTTCCTTTTTCTGCGTCTGCTCCATAATAATAGTAATTTATACCAATAACTAATCCAATGAGAGGTAAGAAATTAACTATCCATATATGGTTAGTACGCCATATGGTAACAAAGTCCAAGGCTATCAAAAACCAAGCGGTAGTGGAACCGATTATGCCTGTCGTAATAATACTAATGAATAACCATTTGAGTATAAATAAAAAATTAGAACTTATTTTTTTCATTGTCATTAATAACAAACTATTTCAATATTTAATTTAAGCTATGATTTATTGCTAGCTTCTTTATTTTTTTTCTTTTTTACTAAGCATGACTATGGCTATAATTACCCAAATAGTATTTACCAACATAGAAGGGTAGGCTTGGTGATAGTAAGTATTAACTACAAAAAATAAACCTCCAATAATATTGGCTAGCACATAGAGTTTACTAGTTGCAGCTAGTTTGCCGGTTATGTTTAAAGCGTAGGATCCTACAATTAATACTGAGGCTATCCATCCTATTATTTCAACGAGTATATTCATGTAATAAAATTAAGTTAAATAGCATAAAGGCCTATGTAATTGCTGTTTAATCTTTATACAAAATCCAAAATATTGCCTAATTTTAGGTTACATGGAAAAATCATATAAGAAACTTTTAGAAAATAATAAAAAGTGGGTAGCAGAACAATTAGCCATCGACCCAGTTTATTTTGAAAAATTGGCGAATAGTCAAAATCCTGAATATTTATGGATAGGTTGTTCAGATAGCCGTGTGCCCGCAAATCAAATTACCGGCACTTTACCAGGTGATATTTTTGTACATAGAAATATTGCCAATATGGTTATTCATAGTGATATGAATATGTTAAGTGTTTTATCCTATGCAGTTGAAGTATTGAAAGTAAAACATATAATTGTTTGCGGTCACTATGGTTGTGGTGGGGTTATGGCTGCTATGGAAAACAAACAATTTGGATTAATTGATAACTGGTTAAGACATATTAAAGATGTATATCGTTTGCATTTTAAAGAATTAGACAGCATAAAAGATAATAAACAAAGAGCAGACAGGTTAGTAGAATTAAATGTAATTGAACAGGTGCAAGATTTAGGTAAAACATCTATAGTACAAAATGCATGGAAAAGAGAACAGCCCTTACACTTGCATGGTTGGGTTTACGATGTAAAGGATGGTATTATTAAAGACTTAGATGTAAATTTTAAAGGCACCAGTGATTTACATAGCGTTTTTCATTTAGATTAATTTTCGATTCAAACATATTACATTTCACGCTTTAATTTTCAACTATGAAAAATTATTTCTTGTCCTTTCTATGTCTATTTATTTTGTCGGCTCAGGCACAAACCTATACACCTACTAAAGCAAATATTGCTGCAAGAGCAAATTTCCAAGATAACAAGTTTGGTATGTTTATACACTGGGGTGCATTCAGTGTACTTAGCGATGGAGAATGGGTAATGAATAATAAAGAAATTAATAAAGACGATTACAAAAAATTAACTAAAGTATTTAACCCAGTTGATTTTGATGCGACTAAATGGGTAAGTATTGCAAAGAACGCAGGCATGAAGTACATTGTACTTATAACAAGGCATCACGATGGTTTTTCAAACTGGGATACCAAACAATCGGATTGGAAAATTACCAACACACATTATAAACAAGATCCTTTAAAGCTACTAGCAGCAGAATGTAAAAAGCAAGGAATTAAATTAGGTTTTTATTATTCTTTATTGGATTGGACAAGAGACGATTATCCTTATGAAACAGGTAGAACAGGAAAAAAATCAGGAAGAACAATTAAAAGTAATTACGATTCTTATTTAAAGTTTATGAAGGGCCAACTAACAGAATTACTTACTAACTATGGAGATATTTCTTGCATATGGTTTGATGGCCATTGGGATCAAACCAATCCAGAAGGCTCAAAGGATAGAAGCTCTCGTATTAATTGGAAGTATGATGAAATTTATAGTTTAATACATAAATTACAACCTGCTTGTATGATTGGTAATAATCATCATTTAGATCCCATTGCTGGAGAAGACTTTCAAATGTTTGAGCAAGACTTACCAGGACAAAACTCTTCCGGCTTAAGTTTTCAAACAGCTTCTGCTTTGCCTTTGGAGTCTTGTATTACGATGAATGATTCTTGGGGTTTTAAAATTAACGATCGCAATTATAAATCCTTTACTAATATTATTCAAACCTTAGTGGGTGCGGCTGGTCGCAATTCTAATTTATTATTGAATGTAGGACCCATGGCTAATGGAGAAATTCAAGTTGAATGTAAAGATACTTTAGCCTTAGTAGGTAAATGGGTAAAGCAATTTGGAGCTAGTATTTATGGTACAAGAGGGGGCCCTTTAGCACCACAAAACTGGGGAGTCACTACCCAAGACGCTAAACATATTTATGTACACATATTTAAGCAAAGAAATCAATCAGGCTTATTTATTCCAGGTAATATCAAGGCTAAAAAAGTAAGCTTAATGGGTACAAGTACTAACCTCCCATTTAGTGTGAGACAAAACGGAATTTTAATTGATACACGAGGCTTGTTGGTGTCAGGCCCTGATACCATTATTGCCATTGATTTACAATAACTTATGAGATAGTTTTGGTTTTTGAAATTATTCTTAGAGATAATATTAAGTTTACACTGAGGTAACATTCCGGTAACATTGAAGTCTAATATTTGCGGTATAAATATTTATACTGTGAAAAGGTTATTAATACTCATTGGATTTATCGCAATTGCATCTATATCTCAAGCTCAAAAAGCTAAATTAACTGGTAAAATTACTAGTACTAAAAATGAAGCACTTGCTAGTGTTTCTCTTACATTAAAATCTGATAAAACACAGATTGCAAAAACAGATATTGAAGGAAGGTATAGTTTCACCATAGATGTAGCTAAAAACTATACAATGGTTTTAACCTATGTTGGATATAAAAATAAAATAGTTCAAGATATTAAAGCTACAACTGCTGGCGAAGATTTAGTAGTGGATGTGTTATTAGAAGAAGCGAATTCAAAATTAGCAGATGTTACAGTTTCTGCTAACAGATCATCTAACAAAGGGGCTACCGATAATGCTTTAATTGCTTTTCAAAAAAATACCAATACGGTAGCTTCTGTTATATCAGCAGAGACAATTAAAAGAAGTCCAGATAGAAATACAGCAGAAATTTTAAAAAGAACTTCGGGTACTTCAATTCAAGAAGGAAAATATATTATTGTAAGAGGTTTGGCTGATAGATATAACCAAGCTATGTTAAATGGTATTTTATTAACAAGTACCGAGCCTGATCGTAAAACTTTCTCTTTCGATTTATTCCCTTCTCAAATTATCGATAACATTATTATTAATAAAGCCTTCGTTCCTGAACTTCCTGGTGAGTGGGCGGGGGGTTTAATTCAAGTAAATACAAAGGATGTACCTAATAAGAATTTCTTCAATGTGCAAATTGGTACAAGCGCCAATAGTTTAATTACAGGTAAAGAGTTTTTAAAAGACAAAGGCGGTAAAACAGACTGGTATGGTATCGATGATGGTACAAGATCTTTACCTACTGGCTATACAACTAAGTCTAATTTTGATACTTCTAGCATGGCTTCTAAAACAGCATTAGGTAAGTCAATGTCTAGTAATTGGGCACCTGTAAGTACAACTGCTAAGCCTAACCTTAGTTTACAAATGAATGGAGGTTTTGCTGGAACATTATGGGGTAAAAAAATAGGTGGAACATTTGGTGTTAGTTATGCTAATGCATACAAATATCAAGATAATACGAATAATCAAAATCAATTATCAAATGTAGGCTTCTCTCCTTATGTGGCACTTAATGATAAAAAGTATATTAATGAAGTGAATGTAGGTGCAATCGCAGGATTTTCTATTTACTTAAATCCTTTGAATAAAATAAGTTATAAAGCTATTGCTAACGTTAAAACAGCTAATGATTATACACAAAGAGCTGGTACCATCTATGATAGACAGCAGTTGGTAAAGGGTAATGAATTCATGTTTGATCAAAACGTATTTTTTACTAACCAATTAAATGGTGAACATAGTTTATCTCAGAAATTAAAATTAAACTGGTATGGTGCTTTTAATATTTTAGATGGCTATACACCTGACCAAAGAAGAATTTTATATACTAAGAATATTAATGGTACTGACCCTTATGTATTAAATATTTCAAATACTTTGTCTCAACAATCGGGAAGTCGTGTATTCAAAACTTTATCAGATTATATTTATACAGCAGGTGGCGATTTAACTTATAAATTAAATCAACAAAATACAGTGAAAGCTGGTTATATGATTCAAGTGAAAGACCGCTTATATGACGCTCAATTATTTGCTATTACCATGCCTATAGATAATCTTGCTTTAAGATTATTACCAGCAGAATCGGCTTTTGTTCCTGAAAATTATGGAAATGGGTACGATAATAAATTTGCTTTTAATTCTATACAAAATAGAAACTTCAGATACTTAGCCAACACAATTTTAAATGCTGGTTATGTTCAATTCGACAATAAAATATCTGAGGGCTTAAGAGTTGTTTGGGGTTTAAGGGTAGAAGATTTTGACCAATTAGTGGGTTCAGTGAAGAAGTGGGATCCTCGTCATACTTATTCAAAGGTTACCGATTACTTACCTGGTTTAAATGCTACTATAAAAGTAGCTGATAAAGCTAATTTAAGAATCACAGCCTCTCAAACTGTTATTAGACCCGAATTAAGAGAGTTATCTGCATTAAGTATTTATGATTTTGAATTAAATGCTTCTGTTACTGGTAATCCAGGTTTGAAAAGAACTAAAATTACCAATACAGATTTTAGATATGAATTATATCCATCTGCAGGTGAAATATTTACTGTAGGAATATTCTATAAGAATTTTGAAAACCCTATTGAAAGTATTTACCAAGAAGGTTCTGGTGGTTCTAGTTTATTCTCTTTCCAAAATGCTTCAAAAGCAACTGCCTTTGGTCTAGAGTTAGAGGGTAGAAAAAAATTGACAAAACGCTTTACATTACAAGCAAACGGATCTTATATTAATTCTAAAGTTGAAGATGCGAACATTGGGGTATCAAGAACATTACAAGGTCAATCACCATATTTAATTAACGCAGGTTTATTATATGATGTAGTTGAAAAAGGATTTAACATGACTGCTTTAGTGAATCAAATAGGCAAGCGTATTTACTTAGTGGGGGATATTCAAGCGGGTGCAGGTTCTCCAGATGTGTATGAAAATCCAAGAGCTTTAATTGATTTTCAAATAAGCAAAAAATTCTCTGACAATAAAGCAGAAATTAAATTTACTGTTTCAGATATCTTAAATCAAAGACAAATTTTCTATCAAAATAATACGAGCAATACGAATTACGATAAAGCAACTGATGGAGTTCGATTATCTAGAAAATTTGGAACGACTTATGGTGTAACTCTTAATTACTCTTTATAATAATTTTAATTAAAAACTTTTTTTAAATACAAACAACAATGAAACAATTATTTTATTTATCTCTAGCTTTTTTAGCCGTAACTGGTTGCAGAAAGATTGAAACAGATGGCGAAAAAGAAATCTTCGTCGTAACGAAGGAAGTTGCTCCTGTAGGTGTGGTATCTAATACCGTTACCTTATCAGGTAAAATCACAAAAGACACTACTTTACTAGCCAAAGATGTAAACTATCTTTCAGGTCTTGTATATGTAACCAAGGGTGTTACACTTACAGTAGAAGCAGGTGCAAAAGTAATGGGTAAATCAGGTACAGATGTAGCTGCTTTAGTTATTTGCCGTGGTGCAAAATTAGTAGCAAAAGGCACCGCAGAGAAACCTATCGTATTTACTTCTGCTTCAGCTAATCCAGCTTCTGGAGACTGGGGAGGAATTGTATTATTAGGTACGGCTTCTGTTAACCAATCTTTAACTTGGAAAGGAACTTCTTATAAAGGTTTAACTTCAGTAGAAGGTGGTGTGAATGATGCAACTGTAGGTTATGGTTTAGCAGGTTCTGGTGACCCAGATTTTCCTACAGGAAATGATGCCGACAATTCTGGTATCTTACAATACGTAAGAATTGAGTATGCAGGTTATGCTTACCAACCAGATAATGAGTTGAATAGTTTAACAATGGCAGGTGTGGGTAATGGTACAACTATTGACCATATCCAAGTTATTTATGCAAAAGATGATGCTTACGAGTGGTTTGGTGGTACTGTAAACTGTAAGTATTTGATTGCTTATAAAACACAAGACGATGATTTCGATACTGACTTTGGATATTCTGGAAATGTACAATTTGGTATTGCTTTAAGAGATTCTCTTATTGCGGATATCTCTAACTCAGAAGCATTTGAATCAGATAACGATGGTAATGGTTCTGATTTCACACCAAAAACAACAGCTGTATTTTCAAATATGACGGCTATTGGACCAAGAATTCACCCTGTTTATGGTAAAGGTAATAGCTTGTTCTACGCTGGTGCTCAAATTAGAAGAAACTCTGGTATCTCTATTCAAAACTCTATCATCGCAGGTTGGCCTAGAGGTATTACAATAGATGAGTCTAAAGTAACTACGAATGGTTCTACTTATAAGAATTTGACAGATAGTATTGTTAGATTAAAGAATGTAACCTTAGCGGGTAATACAGTTGATTTATTATATGTTGGAAAATCTGGTGCTAGTACCAATAAAACCGATGCCGATTTATTAGCCATATTCTCAACAGCATCTTATAATAATACTATTTTAAGTTCTGCAGATGCTAATATTTTAAAATTAATTCAACCGTTTAACTATTCCAACCCTGACTTTACTCCTTATGCAAGCGCAGGTCCTGGAACTTCTGGAAGTTTAAGTGCAACTTATGGTATATTAGGTTTGAATACTTCATTAGACTATAAAATAAACGGTAGTTTTGCTGATTCTAAATTACAAGATGCTTTCTTTGATAAGACAGCTACCTTTAGAGGAGCAGTTGCCACTTCAGGTGTAAATCAAACTTGGTGGAAAGGTTGGACAGTTTGGAAATAAGCTAGTATTTAAAAAATTGTTAGATTACATATATAAAAGCGTCCCGAACAACAACGGGGCGCTTTTTTTAGATTTATTAAAATATAATTTATGAAAATTAAATCTCAACAAGTGTATTTATTGCTAGTTATACTTACTATTATGGCTATTGCTTGTTCAAAAAGTTCAACAGATACTACCCCTGTTGTAGCAACTTGTGATCCAAATACAAGTTTTAGTAAAACCATATTACCACTTTTTAATAGCACTTGTAATACAAGTGGGTGCCATGACGGCCCTAATGCAGCGAGTTTAAATACTTTTCAGGTAGTGCATGATAATGCTAGTCAAATTAGGGCATCTATTTCAACAGGCAGAATGCCTAAGGGTAAAACCTTAGCAGTAACTGATAAAAATGCTATTTTATGTTGGATAGATAATGGGGCTAAGAATAATTAAATTTAATATTCTACTTTTTAAATTTTTCTTATTCGTTTATATACTCTTCTACAAAGTCTTCGCAGTAATCTTTAATTAAACTTCTTACTACTCTAAACTGTTCATTAATTTGCTCTTCTGTACCAACCGCCTTGGCGGGGTCAGGGAAATTATAGTGTAATTTTATTGCTTTTGTGGGGAAATAGGGGCAACGCTCTTTAGCATTATCACATACGGTAATAACATAATCAAAATTTACACCAAAGTATTCAGTGATATTATTAGAAGTATGATTGGAGATATCAATACCAATTTCTTTCATCGTAGCAATGGCTCTTGGATTCACTCCATGTGTTTCCACGCCTGCAGAATATACATTCGCTTTACCTGCTGTCATAGAAGCTAGAAACCCATGGGCTATTTGACTTCTGCAACTATTGCCTGTACATAAAACTAAAATATTTTTCATATTCTTCTTATCAAGAAATTCAATTAAAATTAATTCATTTTATTTCACTAAAAAAGCCCAGTCTTTTGAAGGACCAGGCTTTCCATTATCAAACCCATATGAATACTATGCGTTATAAGCGTCGGCTACGCCTTTATGTAAAATTTTTCCTGCTTTAATATTTAATCCTTTGGCTAAAGCTGCATTTTCAACACAGGCTTTCTCCCATCCTTTGTTGGCAATGGCAATAGCATAAGGCAAAGTAGCTTGTGTTAAAGCGCGTGTAGAAGTTTGTGGAACTGCCCCTGGCATATTGGCAACACAGTAATGCAAAATATTTTGCTCCATGTAAACAGGGTTTTCATGGGTGGTAGGTTTACAAGTTTCAATGCAACCTCCTTGGTCAACGGCTACATCTACCACCACTGTACCTGCTTCCATTAAAGCTAAATCGACCTTCTTAATTAAATGTGGTGCTTTCGCGCCATGTAATAATACAGCACCTATGACTAAATCAACTGTAGGTAATTTTTCTTGAATTGCCATTAGGGTTGAATATTGTGTAACTACATTCGCTGGCATTACATCTGATAAATATCTTAGTCTTGTTAAGTTGGTATCCATAATAGTAACATTGGCGCCTAAACCTGCTGCCATTTTAGCGGCCTGTGTTCCAACAATTCCACCTCCTATAATTAATACCTCAGCTGGCTTCACCCCTGGTACACCTCCTAATAATTTTCCTTTTCCACCAAATGGTTTACCTAAATAATAAGCCCCTACATTCACAGCCATTCTTCCTGCCACTTCCGACATAGGAACTAATAAAGGTAATGAGCCATCAGGTAATTCAACTGTTTCATATGCAATACAAACCGCATGCGATTTCATCATCGCATCCGTTAATTCTTTTGATGCTGCAAAGTGGAAATAAGTGAATAAAATTTGGCCTGGTTTAATTAAAGGAAATTCCGCAGCCAAAGGTTCTTTTACTTTAATAATCATTTCAGCAATATCGTATACTTCTTTAGCCGTTGCTAAAATTGTAGCACCTGCTTTAATGTAGGCCTCATCAGAAAATCCAGAGCCAAGACCTGCTTTGGTTTCTACATTCACTGTATGACCTTGTCTTGTAAGTGCATCCACACCTTCTGGTGTTAAACCCACTCTATACTCTTGAATCTTAATTTCCTTAGGAACTCCAATAATCATGATTTTTGTTTTTATTTCTGTACAAATATCGGTTTAAAGAAAATATTCATTTAATAATGACAATATTAAGTAAAATATATTGTTTTATTTGTTAAATAGCAAAAAATAACGTTATTTACAGTATAATTTATCGAAAAAACAGAAATAATTTCTATATGGCTCTAGACGCAATTGACCTATCTATTTTAAAAATCCTTCAAAAGGATGCCCTAGCCAAGCTAAAAGACATAAGTGCGGCCATTAATTTATCACTAAGTCCCACACATGACCGTATTAAAAGACTTGAAGCAGAAGGGTATATTTTACATTATGTAACCCTGCTAGATAGAAAAAAATTAGACCTTGGTTTAGTGGTACACTGCCAAGTAACTTTAGACAAACAAACCCGTTCACATTTTTCTGAATTTGAAAAAACCATTTCTAAATTTCCAGAAATTATTTCTTGTAGTTTGGTATCGGGCAGCTTTGATTATTATTTAAAATTAGTCACCAAGGATGTAGAGTCTTATAATAAATTTTATCAAGAACGATTGGCCGTGCTACCCATGGTGGCGCATATTAATAGTTTATTTGTAATGGATGAAATTAAAATAACTACAGAGCTTCCTATTTAATATTTAAGTAGAATTATATGTATAATTTGTGTAAGTAAAATAAATTTTACTAATTATAAGAAATTACTAAGAATAAGAAATTAACTAATATTATAAATAACTATGTATAATATACCTCATTTTAAAGCCAAGGACCATCAAGAAGTATTGGACTTTATGCAAGCAAACCCGTTTGTAACTATCTGTGGTGTAGATGCTGAAGGCTTTCCGGTGGCTACGCAGGTACCTGTATTATTGACAATTGAAAAAGATAAAATTATTATTAGTGGTCATATTATGCGCAAGCAAGAACATACCAATGCTTTTGAAATAAATAATAAAGTATTAGTTATTTTTTCTGGTCCATCGGCCTTTGTAAGTGCGAATTGGTATACCACGAAAAATATGGGAAGCACATGGAACTATCAGTCGGTACAAGCAAAAGGAAATTTAGAAATTAAAGATGAAAAGCATTTGTATAATTTATTAGAAAAGCTAACACTCCATTTTGAAAAAGACGCCAATAGCCCTACGCAAGTAAAAAACTTATCGGCTGAATACATGGAGCAAAACATGAAGGCTATTTATTCCTTCGATATAATAGTGAGTAGCTTACAACATGTTTTTAAACTTAGTCAGAACAGAGACGAGGCTTCTAAGGCCAATATTCATGCTGAATTAAGTAAGGGAGATGCAGCTTGTAAACATATGGCTGCTGCTATGAAGGCTCAATAAGGTCCCATAAATTTCCATAGATATCTTTGAATACTGCTACCATTCCGTATTCTTCTTTATGGGGTGCAATGGTAAATTCAACACCTTTAGAAATATAATTTTGGTAATCTCTTTCAAAATTATCGGTATATAAAAATAAAAATACACGACCACCTGTTTGGTAACCAATAAATTTTTCTTGTTCAGGCGTAGCGGCTTTGGCAAGTAATAACATACAACCATTTTCTGCACCAGTAGGCTGCACCATTACCCATCTTTTGGTTTCAGATAATAGGGTGTCTTCTATTAAGGTAAAGCCTAAAGTTTTTGTATAATAAGTAATGGCTTCGTCGTAATCACGCACCACAACAGCAATATGTGCCAAGCTTTGTTTCATGTTTCAAATATACTATTAATTAAAATCTTTCTTTAACTTCACCTTTCTTTTTATACGTAAACTCTAAAAAATCAATGGCTGGTATAAAAAATTTAATTTTCGATTTAGGTAATGTTTTATATGACATTGATTTTAAAAAAATGAATGCTGCTTTTACATCTATTGGAATAGAAGGTATTGATAAGCATTTTACTTTGAATAAATCGCACCCCTTATTTTTAGACTTGGAAATGGGCTTTGTAAATGAAAGTGAATTTTATGAAGGTGTTAGAGACTTAGTGAATTTATCTTTAAGCAATGAGCAAATTCAATTTGCTTGGAACGCTCTACTTGTAGGATTTAGAAAAAATAGCATTGAGTGGATCAAGCAAAATAATATTAAGTACAATACTTTTTTATATTCCAATACCAATCAAATTCACCACGATTATTTTATACAAGAATTTGAAAACAAAGTGGCTAATTATCCTTTTGCTTCACTTTTTAAAAAACCTTATTATTCACATGAAATGGGTATGCGTAAACCCGACCCCGCATCTTTCACTTTTATTCTAGAAAAAGAGGGCTTGGTGGCAAGTGAAACCCTATTTATTGATGACAATGAGCCCAATATTATAGCAGCTGCCTCAGTGGGACTTCAAGTGCTTCATTTAAAAGAGGGAATGACAGTAGAAAAGGATATTGCCGCCTATTTATAAGGATCCTGTACAAGCTTATTTTTTCGCTCTATTTTTTCACTCTATTTTTTCTTAACTTCCTCAAATTCAATATATTCGGCTTCAATTGGCTCATCCTTTGTGCCATAGTTTGCATTCGTATTTTGACTATATTTTTGACCGTTTTGATCATTTCTAGCATCGGCCTGATTCTTCTGCATTTGCTCCATAGTTTGTCTCACCGACTTCACCCCTTTGCTTACTGGCACTACTACCTGGAAGATTAGTTTATATAAAAAGTAAATCAAGAACCCGTATAAAATTAGCTTCGTCATACTGCAAAAATAAGGCCCTTACCAATATTTTTGGGATATTTCATCCTGTTTTATTACCTTTGGCGTAGAATAGAAGAAAATGTGAAGGGAACGAAATCGTTCCCTTCTTCTTTTTTAAGTATGCAAGCAAACGAGATAATAGCCTTAGTAAATCCAATTTTGGAACAACTTCTTAAAGAGGAACCTAGTTATTTCTGCGTTTCAGTGAAAGTGAAGCCAACCAATAATATCAAAATATTCTTGGACGGCGACCAAGGCTTGCCAATTGAAAAATGCACTTACATTAATCGGAAATTATACCGCATAATAGAAGAAGCGGCCTGGTTTCCAGAAGGTGATTTTTCCTTAGAAGTTTCTTCGCCAGGTATTGATGAGCCTTTAGTCTTGAACCGTCAGTATGTCAAGAATATAGGTCGAAAAGTAGAAGTAACCTTTTTGGATGAGCGTATTAAAGAAGGCATTTTAAAAACAGTAACAGAGAAAGATATATTAATAGAATGGACAGAAGGGAAAGGTAAAAAAGCAGCAGTGCAAACTTTATTAATTCCTTTTGATCAAATAAAAACAACAATTGTTCAAGTTCAATTTTAACAAACAAATCATCAAGCAAGTAGCTTGAAAAAAAATTATGTTATGGCAAGTATAAATTTAATTGAAGCCTTTCAGGAGTTTAAAGACGCAGAAAGCATTGACCGTCCTACCATGATGAAAGTAGTAGAAGACGTTTTCAAAACCTTACTTAGAAAAAAATACGGTAGCGATGAAAATTTTGATGTTATCGTAAACGCTGAAAAAGGTGACTTGGAAATAATTCGCCGCCGTCAAATTAGAGACGATGATGATGTAGATAATCCTTTAGAAGAAGTATCGTATTCTGAAGCTATTAAAATTCAACCCGACTATGAAGTAGGAGAAGATTTATTAGAAGAAGTTGACATCTTAGACTTCGGAAGAAGAGCCATCCTAGCGGCTAAACAAACATTAGCTTCTCGTATCAACGACTTGAAGAAAAATGCTTTAGTAAAGAAATATTCTGATAGAATTGGCGA
>Ga0214919_10003751_pt1 | contig 22657 bp, 23 predicted proteins | sample LL1503_MetaG_FD_177994 | JGI IMG/M metagenome (GOLD analysis project Ga0214919, IMG submission 177994) | Freshwater microbial communities from Lake Lanier, Atlanta, Georgia, United States - LL-1503 | ecosystem: Environmental > Aquatic > Freshwater > Lake | place: USA: Georgia | collected... | reverse complement strand
GCAATTTATCTTGCTTCCCAAAAGAAACGTGAAAGTAATTAACCGTAAACCATGCATTTGAGATCATACGAGCAAAAAGCTCTTTCTTGGGAATTTCATCTTTTCCTGCTTCTATCGATTCGATAATTGCCAATAACCAATAATACTTATAAGTCGCACTTGTATTTCGAAAGCAGGAACTTAATTTGCTAACTGAAACTTTTAGATCGTGTGGTAGATTCATTTGGATAAAAATAGTCTTTTTCTAAAATTTCTAAAATATAAAAGTAGATTAAGTATTATTAGCATTTGAGAATTATTGAATGTACAAATATTCAAGGACAAATAACCAAGTCCATCACATCCTCTGCCAAATTTTCAGAAAGAATCCCTTCTTTTAAAACATTTACCATTGCTATTTTACATTGATGAAAATCAACCTTGTCATCATATGGATTTGGGTAGGATGTATAGCCACTATCATAATATTCTCCTGGATATAAAAGAACTACCTTATTTGTTTTCCAAAATCGAGCGTAAGCATACATTTGACGCAAATCTTCAATACTTGCTGCTTTATTGCTTGGACGCTTCCATTTGGTATCGATGATGATTGTTTCACCGCCTTTTTTCAAAACAATGTCAGGACGAATTGTGCGGTGAGTACCATAGAACACTTTTGAAGATTGACCTGTTACTTCTATCATTTCTTCAGGGTGTTTTTGAGCATGTTTTTTTAAGGCCCTAAGTACGTATTCTTCCCACAATTCATTCATATCGAAAAGAAGTGCAATCATTTTTTGTTGACCGTGATTTATATCTGGCGAATAATTGAGAATAATCAATTTTGCGAGTTCAAGAGCTCGTTCATATGGAGCTGTTTTTCGATTGATTTTAATCGATTCTAGCAATTGAAAACTTGGCTTTATTCTATCTACTTCAGGAAAAGCCAACTGCGTCCTTCTGCACTTATCGTTTAATCTTGTTGCTCGTGTAAATTGCCCTACTATATCTAAAGCATGTGACAGTACTTGATGCAATTTATGGTTGGCATCATAAATTTGGTGAGTCGTATAAAAACGTTCTTTGTGAATGAGGTTGTGGCGAATGTTTCCTGCAAAATCGAGTTTACCTTTCAATGCTTTGACATTACTTGTTTCTGTTCGGTATTTCTTTACTAAACCTGCATGGATGAGTTGCTCTACTTCTTTTAAAAAGTATTCGAAATAGATCTCTAATAAGTTGATGTGTTGTTTTTTGAGATTGGCATTTCCTGCTGTTTGTGCTTTTACTTTGCCACACGCCTTAAGCATTTGAAGTAAGACATCTTTCCATTTATCGTTGCTATCGTCTTTGTCTGCTTTTGGGTGAATGTGCACCAACAAACCATTTACTTGGATTACACCAACGTATTGTTTGAAGCGTAAACCGTTATGCAAAACATCAAAATACTCATTATTGTGGACGGTATTTAATTTCACAAAGGCATCCCAATGGCTTTGTTTAAAACCTTGTTCACCGATAGATAAGCGGCCATGTTCAAAGACATCAATTGACTTCAACTTCGATTACTTTTCGATTTAATAATCTGTTTATTGCCGAATCGAAATTAAATGTTGGTTCTAAAATATTCATCAATTCAAAATTACCAGTTGAAATTTCAACATCCTCGTTTTGAATGGCAAATGTTACTTTTTTCTTGCGTTTTTCGCTGTTAAAGAAACCTGGACCAATAACCATCTCCATTTTTGCATAGTCGCCATAAAAATATTCTTGCAACAAAGGAATTACTTTGTTTGCAAATACGTTTCTTAAAGAATCCAACGAATCTACCTCCATAAAAAAGGCATGACCAATGGTGTGGTCTCTATCTACTAATGCTTCTATGCGTTCGTTGATGGTCTTTAATAATTCTTCTAAATTAATTTCGCCAACTTTCCCACTTTTGTTTTCACCTTTGTCTTTTAATAACTCAGGTTTTGGTAACATTTCTTCGAAGGAGAAACGTCTGCGAAGTGCTGTATCTAATGCTTCAACAGAGCGGTCGGCAGTGTTCATCGTGCCGTAAATATCCACATTTTGTGGAACTGAAAATTGCTTTTTGGAATAAGGCAATAATGCTGACATAGAGTTAGATGCATTTTTGCGTTTATCTTGTTCTATTAAAGTGATTAGTTCACCAAAAATAGCAGAAACATTCCCACGGTTAATTTCATCGATGAAAATAGCATACCGATTTTCTTTATCCATCTCAGCTTTTTTACAAAGCTGTTTGAATATCCCATCTTCGATATGATAAGTAACATTGCTATCCACTTCACCTTCAATCATAATTGGCTTAATACCTTCAATAAAATCTTCGTAACTGTATGATTGATGAAAGGTAGTAAAAACATACCGTTGAATTTTAATCTCTGGATTAGGTTTAAAGTTTTCACACGAATCAATAATTTCATATAATTCTGGCACTTTTTCCTTAACTTCTTCTTCAAGAATTTCCCAATAGGAATCCTTTGTTTTATTAAAAATATAGGGGTGTTGCTTCGATTTTACATTAACAAATTCACATTCATCTACAGTATGACTTTGAAGTTGCCCCCAAATTGTTGGTCTTATATTATTTGAATTTGACAATGCAGCCTTTTGAATAATCCATTTATTATTTATAAGGTCACTCACTTTAGATTGTCTTGTTTGAATGAGTGCTATTGCAATTACTTGCCACCAAGAACATTCACTCACAACATTTTTAAAGTGCTGTTCTGATGAAAGTGAGGTTTCTTTTGTTGTGTACATTGGAAAATATTGATCCTTTAATTTAAAAGTTTTACCTGTTCCTGGAGGGCCGTAAAGAATTTGGTTGATTGGTTTTTGATTATTAAGAATGATGATATTTTGTTCTTTCATTTCAATACCTATTAATTTGCGAAGTGATTCTACGTAATCTGGATATTTTGTAATATCTGTTAGTGTTTTTAAAACGATATCAGCATTTGGTGCAGTCCAAACACCATGTTTAATCCAAGAAACTTTTCTTTTGCTTTTGTAATGTTTTGCGTTTTCATCAAAAAAATATTCTGAGTTTACGACTCCATATCCAAGATATGCACTTCTGCCTTTCTTAGCAATAATGACATCTCCGATTTGCATTTTATTTAAAAAGTCATCATTGGCTGAAACATCGTTCATTTTAGAGCCCTCACCTTGATATGACATCAATAAGGCTTCTTTTATTTCAATTCTGGAATTAAACTTTTTTAAATCTCCAAGTTTATCCCAACCAAGCCCCATTTCTCCATCATTCAGAAATTCTTCCCACATGTTTGCATTTTTACCAGGAGCAAATAACCAGTAATTAATAGCTAATATTCTATTTTGTGATGAGGTTTGAATCGTATTCATCGGATCATTTAATATGGCCTCGAATTGCTCTACTTTTTTTAAACTCTTCGAAAAATCAGCTTGGCTTATAAGTATCTTGTTTTCAAGTTTATGTTCTTCAACTAAGGAGTAAAAAATCGGATAAAAATCCTTTAAATCTTTAAAAATAGTTTCTATACCTCCACTTGAATCAAGCTCTTTACGCCATTCAATACCTGGTTTGATTTCTGTCAAGCATTGGGAAAAAGTTAAGTAAAAATCTCGGTATTCATCGCTTTGAATATTTCTCTTAATGAGAATTATGCATCCTTTAAGCTTATTATCAGAAATATCAATTTGTAATGCGATGCTTTTGGTTGACAGATTTCCAGAGTCTGTTGCAACCAACCCAATAGAAATATATTTGTCAGTTCCTTGAAACTTCATGCCATTTTGAAGGCCATCTTTTTTTCTTCTTAACCAGAATGTAAAAGAAGGATATAGTTCCCGGAATTGAAGAAGTTTTTCTAAAATTTCTTCGTGTTGTTTTTGGATGTTCATTGTATAAGTTAAAGTTTAATGCATTCGCAATTATCTTGTAATTTTTCTTGAATTAATGTTTTAATCACTTTTAATTCAGTAATTGAAGTTTTTTGACCTAATATAATCCTTTTTAATTCTATTTGAGGAAAATGATGCAATTTTGTTTCTAAATCGAAATTTGGATTTTCAGGTAATTTATTTCGTTCTTTGAAGGGTAATTTAAAATACTTTTTGATGCCTTTTTTGTTACAAAATTCATATCCAAAAAAATCGTCATTATATATTTGAAGTGGTTCAAAAAGTAATCTTATTTCTCTTTCGTAGTCAAAGGATTGATTCTTATGAAATGCTAGAATAGTTTTGAGAAATACAGGAAGTTTAGTTATTGTATATCCGTATTCATTATAAAATCCTTTGCTTAGATTTACTAATTGTTTTAAATCCGAAAGTTCATCTTCACCGTATCGAATGATACCGAAATTCATTCGGAATAATTCCATTTTAGTAAACGAATATTCAAGTATACAGCCAGTATATTTATCACCGTAATTAATCCACATCTTATCATTCAAGATATTGGAAGTCGAAGATTCACAAGCAGATAAACTAAATAAATTTTCACTTTCAATATCTAAGTCATTAAAGCTTTGAGGGTCAATTTTTTTGCCTGCAAAATGAACTTCCTCGGTATCGTGTAGTGAATCAAGTGATGCCATTCTTAAGTAACCAGATTCTACAATTGCTTTTAACTTTTCAAGATTGGTAAAGTGTATAAATCTGTTTTGACCTTTATATTGATAAGGTGTTTGCGCAAATATATTGGACGTCGAAATTTCCCCATCAAAAAAATTAGGTTTGATTATTTCCGATTCCCAAATAATTGAAGATTTTAAATGGGCCTTTGGGAAATATTTATTCAAAACTTCTTTTGTAAATAATTCGGGGTTTATTTTATTAAGCAACTTCATACAAATACTTCTGAAACTCTATAAAAAGTTTTCGAATGTCTCCTCCTTCCCCGAGAATTTCCTTTGCATCCTCCAAGGATTGGTATTTGTTAATCAATAATTGTGGTAGTTTTTCTTGATCTAATTCATCAACACCAGATTCAACATATTTGCTTAACACAAATGCAATGAACTCCTTTTGGTTTTCGTTAAGGATAGCGTAAATAGTTTCTTCTGCAATCTGAACACGCTCTTCTCTGGTTTTGCTCTTAAAATCGCCATTAAAAACATATTCTAAGACATCGTACAAATCACTATTGTCCATATTAACTAACTTTTGGAGCATTTGTAAATCCTCTTTGCTAAAACCTGACTCATCTAACTTGGCTAAAAGCACTTTACGAGTTAATGGACTACTCCACAAAGTACGTAATTCTTGTTCATCCTTGAATAATTCTGGTAGTTTACCAAAAAGACTTTCCATAAATTCTGTTGCCGAAACTGGATGACCGTCTGCACTCCAGAAAGAAGTAGAAATCATAAAATTAATTTCTCTCTCCTTACCATCATTCAATTTAACCTTGATTTTCGTTTTCTTTTCTTTTTCAATTGTTTCTGTTGGTTCAGAAATATTTTCTTCACCGTCATCATCATTAGTTACATACGGCTTAGTAGTTGGTTCTGGCTCAACTGGTTCTCCGTCCCATTCGGGATCTGAAAAGCGTTTGTATGCATCTACGAAATCATAAATAGTAAAGAAATCCTTGCCCTCAAACATTCGAGTGCCACGCCCAACAATTTGCTTAAATTCGATTATTTGATTTACTGGTCGCATTAAAACGATGTTTCTAACATTTCTTGCATCCACTCCAGTAGATAATTTTTGTGAAGTGGTAAGAATGGTTGGAATTGTTTTTTCGTTGTCTTGAAACTCTCGTAAGAATTGTTCGCCCAAAGCACCATCGTTAGCAGTTACTCGAACACAATAATTTGGATCTTTTGATTTCTTATATTGATTGATTAAATCTCTAACCAACGAAGCGTGTTCTTGTGTTGCACAGAAAACAATTGCTTTTTCATTTTGGTCACAATCATCCATAAAGATTTTGACACGCTTTGCTTCTCGTTCACGAATTTCTATAGAACGGTTGAAATCTTTCTCTTTGTACTCTTTTCCCTCTTCGATTTCTCCCTCAATGAGGTAATCATCACTGGTATAGATATATTCGTCCATTGTGGTTTGAATACGCTTTACTTTAAAAGGGGTTAAAAATCCATCATTGATTCCGTCCTTTAACGAATAGATATAAATGGGATCTCCAAAATATTTATAAGTATCAACATTTTCTTTTCTTTTTGGAGTTGCGGTTAATCCTAATTGAACTGCTGGTTCAAAATATTCTAATATTCCTCTCCAATTTCCCTCATCATTAGCACCACCTCTGTGACATTCATCAATAATAATGAAATCAAAGTAATCTGTTGGATAATCTCCGAAATAAGGAGTTGGATTGCCATCCTTATCTTTCCCACTCATAAAGGTTTGAAATATGGTGAAAAATATACTTCCGTTAGTTGGAACAGCACCTTTCTTTTTGATTTCAGATGGTTTAATTCTTATCAGTGCATCATCTGGAAATGCGGAGAAATCATTAAATGCTTGATTTGCTAAAATATTTCTATCTGCTAAAAATAATATGCGTGGCAATCTTGAACCATCTCGTTTTAAATTCCATCTTGATTTAAAAAGTTTCCAAGCAATTTGAAAGGCGATTGATGTTTTACCAGTACCAGTGGCTAATGTCAATAAAATGCGTTGTTTTTTTTGAGCAACGGCTTCAAGTGTTTTTTGAATAGCAATTTCTTGATAGAAGCGAATTTTCCAAGTTCCTCCTTTGTCATTGATTGGTATTTCTGCAAATTTTTCACGCCATTCATTTTGGTCTGAAAAAGTTTTGTTCCACAACTCTTCTGGCGTAGGAAAGCGTTCAATTAATTCCTCACGACCAGTAAGCATACAAATGGAGTATATTTCCTTGCCATTGGTAGAAAAAGTTGTTTCTAATTGTAATTTGGCTGCATAATCTTTTGCTTGAACAACGCCTTCTCCGTAACCTAAATCTGCTTTTTTGGCTTCAATGACTGCCAATTTGATGCCTTTATAAGATAAAACATAATCAGCAAAAATCGCTTGACTTCTGCGACCGCCAGTTTGAATACGTCCAGCAGTAATGTTGTATTCACGAAGGATTTTAGAACCTTCTACAACTCCCCAACCACAAGCCTTTAACTTGGGGTCAATGAGTTCTGCTCTTGTTTCTGCTTCGTTCATAATTTTACTTTTATCATCCTTTTATCAAATAACCATCAAATAAGAAACCTAACGTTATCAATATTTTAGCATGTTTGTTAACATAATTTATCAAATAACCATCAAATAAAAATTTAAGCCCAAAAAGGAACATAACTCCTATGTTTTCGTGATTTATTTTCTGGGTCATCCTCTTTTATCATTCCTGCTTCAAAAGTGTCTTTTATTATCCGAGAAGCTATAGCTGCATTTTTATCGTCAATAGTAAAACGTTCTCTCAAACTTTGATTTGACATTTTCTCATTTGAGACCCATTTTAAGCAGGAATGTTGGTAACAGGCTCTTATTTTCTCTTTCTTGTCAAGGTCATTCAATGATTTATAACTGTATATAGTAACACGCGTTCTGTTTTCATCTGTAATGACATTAATTGGTGGTAATTGATATAATTCGTTGTAAAAAATAACTTTGTCAAGACCGCTTCCTTTTTCTTCGCAAAAGCCCATTCTCCTCATTAAATCAGCCAACTTCTCATTTCTTGAGATGTAGGAATCAATAAATCTGTCGGGTGTGATTAATGGATTACCAGGATTAGAAATTTCAATTCTATCGCTGAATATTTCTATCATTGGAAATCCTTTTACAGATAAATCTTGATGGATTAGTGCGTTTGCTACTAACTCACGTATGGCAATTTCAGGATACATTCTTGATTCTTTTCGAAATACCTTTCCTATTTCTTCGTTGGCAGGTAATTGACTGTTTATCCATTCAACTAATCCTAAAAAACCTAAGGCATAGCCTTTAGCACCTATTTGTTCTCTTACTGTATCTACTTTATTCTTGCCTTTGTAAACAATAACACGAACCGATTTTCTTTCCACTGTTTCAAATTCAGGCAAACTCTTTCCAAACAATATAGCACCGAGATTGGTTATTGCATAGCCTTGTGACTTTACAATCAAATTTTCATCCATGAATTTTTCAATAACACCAGACTGATTCGATGGATAAGGTAATTTCATTAAATCAAAATAAGTCTCGGTACTTAATAATTGTATTACGTCACTCGCTTTTAAATTGTCTTTTGCAATTTCTTGCTCAAAAGGCTTAGCTTTCTTTCGCCAAATTTTAGCTTCTTTATCTGGAAAGTCTGTTAAATTTCTTGTAATGCTTCCCACTCTAATATAAGCCTGATGAAAGAAATTTACTGGTCTTGATTGTGTTGCAGGAATCACAAAAATAGCAATAGTTCTGTTTGCATCATATGCAAATTCATAAATGCGAAAATCTATTCTTGGGTCTAAACGTTGAGCTAACCAATGCTCTAATTCTTCTTTCCCTTTTGTGTGTTGTTTAGGCTTAAATGTAGTGCCTTTGATGATGTGTGTTTTATCTTCAACGCCAAAAACTAAATAACCAAAATCTTGGTTAACAATAGCAGCACCGTTGGATAAGGCAGAAATGCGTTCCCCAATCTCTTGCTCTGAATGAAAGTTAAGTTTAAACTCAACCCACTCACTTTCGTTAGGCTGTTTAACCAATTCATTAACCAATTCTATGAGTTGTTGTTCGTTCATACTAATGCTTTTGCTGTTTTTAACTCTCCACTAAACGCCTTTTGCAAAACTGATTTTTTGAGTTCTTCTAAATCATTTATTTTTTGCTGATAAATGGCTTCTAATTTTTTTGTTTCGGCTGATAGTCCATCGAGTTTTTGAACGATGGTTTGTTGTTCTTTTAACGATGGAATTGGGATCGGATATGTTTTTAATTTGGTTCCGTTGATATTTGCTTGATTGACGCTTGAAATTACAACGGTTTTACCATAATCATTTGCTATTTTACTATTTAAGTAATAGTTCAAAAAGTCTGCATCAATCAAATCTTCTTTTCTGTGAAGCCTTATTAAATAACCAGCAAAAATTGCGGGCATTTCACTTTTATATATTGCAGTTTTCCCAACTAAGGCTGGGCTGTTCGTTCTATTAAAAAGTACATCATTGAATTTTAGCAAATATTGTTTGTTGTCTTCTTTATTATCTGAATAAACGAGGTCGTCCCAAGTAAACCTGCCATTTTGAATATTTCCCATTCTAAGAACTGGTATTTCACCTTCTGTAGCTGATTTAGTTGACGAACCATATTCAACCTTTGAGCACACTTCACCTAATTCTTTTACCTCCCATTTTTTATCTTTCAAAATGCTATTTAAAACACAATCAAAAAGTTCTTTGGCGTTTTTTAGGTTTTGTTCGGCATTGGCTTTTGCTTTTCCGATTTTTGCAAAGGCATCATCTAAAATGGCTACGATGCGATGTTGCTCTGAAATAGGTGGTAGGGGAAAATCTAAAATATCTGCAAGTTTCGAGGGCCTAACTTCCTTTATTGTTGCACCAGTAGCAGCTCTTTGAATAAAATCTTTTTGAAAATTGAGATAATAAACAAGAAGTTCTGGCTTTAAAAGTGTTTGATTTACTATAATCCCAGAAATACCTTGTTTTGTTGCAACAGGAATTTTAGCTATCCCAACTTGTCCAATTGTTGCACCAAGCGAAATGATAACTGAATTTATAGGCCATACTTTAGCAGAGCATTTGCTTAGACCCAGTTCCGTTAAATTCTCTCTTGTTGAATAAATTTCAGGTGAAATATCTTTTACAACACACCAACTTACATCACCTCCGAAGTATTCTGGTTTTGTACGGGAGGGAGTACCTCCATCTTTAATTTCAAGAATTACATCTCTTAACTTTTTTATTTCCCAACCCTTCATTAGGCTCAGTGCATTGCCTTGTTTCATATCAATTCCAAAATTGAGTTTAAAATACCTTCTACTGATTTGGTTTCCAACTTCGAAAAGGCAAACCATTTTTTACCCAAGTCTTTTAAGGAAGCACCCAAATGATATACTTCTTTGTGGTCTATAATTAAAAAACGGTCGTGGCTTTTATTAAATGTTTTAAGTTCAAAATTGCCGTATTGTTCGTTGGCTTTTTTTACATCCAAATTTAGTGATTTGCTTATGGTTTTGGTAAGCAGTAGCACTTGAACGCCTTTTTTCTTTTTAGCCAAATGGGTAAGCGTGGTTTCGTCTAAGTAATTATCTATTAAAACAATGCTTTTTTTAGAAGTTTTTATTATTTTAGAGGTTAGTGCATAGGCATCAAACACCTGTCCATCAAAAAAGACACCTTGTGTGGGAATGGTGTCTCCCTCCAAAGCCTTAAAAATTTGCTCAAACTTTTGGTCGGCTTCAAACTGCTTCATTTCCATTTTATCCAAACGATGGCTAAGTAGTGAGTTTCCCAAGATTAGCTTACGCATGTTTACAAAAGCATCCATTATTTGAACACTCACCATGATAGCCAAATCGCTATTGAGAACAGCCGAAAGCATAGCAACACCTTGTTCGGTAAATACGTAAGGAAGTGTTCTTCGTTTTGCGGTCGCAATTTGCGACTGCAAACTAATTTCATTTTCTGTGGTCGCAATCTGCGACTGCAACTGTTTCCATTCGGTTGCTGTAAGTTGGTACATAAAACTATTTGGAAACCTTTTTTTATTACGCTTCACTTGCTCGTTTATACGCTTTGTTTCTACTACATATAATTCCGCAAGGTGGTAATCTACCATCACCTGATTACCTCGAACATTGTATATTCTATTCTCAATCAATTTCTTTGATGCAATTAACTCTTTACTCATATCAGTTCCAAAATTGAGTTTAAAATATCTGCACTTTCTTCGTCTAATGCTTTCATTTGCTCCAAAATTTCTTGGGGTTGACGTAATGCTGCCTCTTCTTTTTTGTTAGGGTTTTTGGCACTAAGGTCAAAGGTGCTATGGTCAATATCTTTTACTGCAATGCTCCAAGAATTGTCGCTATCAGCTTTTGTTTTTTGTAGTTCTACAAAATCAGCTAAATCTTTTTCGTTAAGAGCGTTGGTCTTGCCTAAGTTTCTATCTAAGTTTAATTGGTAAAACCATACGTTTTTTGTTGGTTTTCCTTTTTCAAAGAATAAGACAACCGTTTTTACACCAGCACCAGTGAATGTTCCTCCAGGGAGATCCAAAACAGTATGTAAATTGCAATCCTCCAAAAGCAATTTTCTAAGGCTAACTGAAGCATTGTCTGTATTGCTTAAAAATGTATTTTTAATAACAATACCAGCCTTTCCTCCAGCCTTTAGTATTTTAATGAAGTGTTGCATAAAAAGTGATGCAGTTTCACCAGTTTTAATTGGAAAGTTTTGTTGCACTTCAACACGCTCTTTTCCTCCAAATGGTGGGTTAGCCAGAACAATGTTGTATCGGTCTTTTTCCTCAATGTGCAAGATATTTTCTGCAAGGGTATTGGTATGCACAATGTTTGGTGCTTCAATGCCGTGAAAAATCATATTCATTGTGCCTATAATATAAGCCAATGATTTTTTTTCTTTACCGTAAAAAGTTTTCTTCTGTAAAGTTTCTACATCAGTTGTTGTTAGTTTTTTGCTGTTTTGCAAATAATCAAATGCTTCACATAAGAAACCAGCACTACCTACAGCACCATCATATATTTTATCTCCAATCTTGGGTGCAACCACTTTTACAATTGTTGTAATCAATGGGCGAGGTGTATAATACTCTCCACCATTACGCCCAGCATTACCCATATTTTGTATTTTAGATTCATACAAATGGCTCATTTCGTGCTTTTCAGCGTGGGTACGGAAGCGTAATTCATCAATTCGGTTAATGACCTCACGCAAGTTATAACCACTTTGTATGCGGTTTTTTAGTTCGCTAAAAATCTCTCCTATTTTATATTCAATGGTATCTGCACTTTCTGCATCAACTTTAAATTTTTTGAGGTAAGGAAATAATTTAATGTTTACAAAATCTGCAAGGTCATCACCAGTTAATGCTTTGTGATGATCTAACTTTCCATCAACTCCTTTAGGTGTTGCCCAAACTGACCATTGATATTCTGTTTCAATAAGTGGTTTATATACTTTACCAGTTAATTCAGCAGCAGTAATTTTATCTTTTTCTAAATCATCTAAATATTTTAAAAACAAAACCCAAGAAGTTTGTTCTACATAATCTAATTCGCTACCACACCCAGCATCTTTATGGAGGATGTCATCAATATTTTTAAAAGTTTGTTCGAACATTTATTTTTTTTTGTTAAAGTTAGAATTTAATTAGAACAAATCCTTATTCCACCCCCCTCAAAAACCTCTCAACTGGAGTCAAATCATTGACTTCAATATTCAGATCATACAGATCTTTTTTATTATTGAATTTAAAGTGTGGGGCAGTCATTGGGTAATCGTTTTTGAGGAGTAAATACTGTTTAAGAGGAAGTTCTAAATGAACTGGATGTTTTACACCTGAAAAAGCAAAACCAAAGGCATCTGGAATTTGTTGTTCGTAGTCACTTTCAAAGATGCAATTTTGATTGTTAAATTCAATGGCGGCAATCCTATCGATGTTGTACGTTTTGTTCTTGAGTGATTCAGGTTCGAATGCCATCACCGTACAATAATTGTCCGTAAAGCCAAAAGGTTCAACAACCCTATCGGAAATGGTTTCAGAATTGATCGATTGGTATTTTTTTAAAATAACTTGCTCCTTATTGGCAATTGCCAGTGAAAGTCTTTCCACAATTTTACCATTCTTGACATTTATTAAATGACCAGCTACAATGGCTGCATCAGAAGAAAGATAAATTTTACTTAATACAGCGTCTTTCAACTTGCTCTTTTTTCCGTTGGTCAAAACCAATTGTTTCAAATAATCCGCTTCCTCAGGCGTGAATCGTACTCCATTCGAACGATCATTGACAATAAAAAAGCGGTTTATTTTATCTCGTTGCAAATCAAAACCACATTCTTTCACAAGATCTAAGTATCTATAAACAGTTCTATCGGTTGTGTCCAGCAAAGATGCCAACTGAACTACCGTTTTGGAAGGTTCTTGTTCCAAGAAGGAAATAAATTGTAAGACCCGAAGTATTTTATGCTGATTCAACATTCTTTAAATTTTCTACAAATAATAGTATTTATAAGCAAATGAACAAACTTTTGACCTGAACTGTCAAACTATTTTCGATCAAATTTCATTTTGACTTGAATTGTCAAACGAAAGAAAGACTTTTGATAAAAATAAAAAAGAAGGATATGAAAAATTTAAGTTTAGCACTTCTTTTGTTTGCAAATGTGTGTTATGGGCAAACATTAACATATGATCAAACACAAGATATTAATGTAGCATCTAATTATTCTAACGGAGATACTTTATCTATTTACACCTTGAAAGATGGCTCTGAAATTAAGTTAGGTTCAGAGTTAAAATTTGGAACTCCACTAAATACTAACAGGCTTTTTTCCCGATTGTGGTTCGGAGAATATTCAATCGCAAAAGCTATATTATTAGGTCCTCCAATACAATTAGCAGATGGATATACTGGAGAAAAAGTAATTGTAACAGCAATTAAAGTGCAACACACAAAAATGACTAAAAAGTCACCATTACAAATATATTTATTTGTCCAAAATCCAACAGCTCCTGCATTAGCTAGAAATAGAACAATTGCTGATTTAGAAATGGCAATTGAAACAAAAGAAGTCATAAATCCAAACGCTGCTATGACAAGAGAACAAGCAATTATCAAGCTCAAAGAGGCAAAAGACTTGGTTGATTTAGGTATGATGTCGCAAGTAGAGTTTGATGATTTAAAGGGTAAATTAACTCCCATAATTATAAAAAAAGAATAAAAAATTTAGAATACTTTATTTGATCTTGTTTTATGCTATTACTTTAAAAAAAATGAAAATAAAATTAATTACTTTATTATTTATGACCATAAATTTTTGGTCATATACTCAAGAAATGTCTTTTTATTATAGCGGGAATATTCCATTAAGTCCATACGGATTTGGATTTTCTTACATGGGAATAAAGAAGGGGATGTTTGGAAATATAACATTTGGTTCAAAATCAAATGGCACAAATTATACCACTGAATCAAATTCAGGGATCTACCAAATTGGCAGTTATGGAAATGTTGCAACAGGAGCAACCGAAAAGTATGATGGAATAGATTACATTACTTTTAATTTAGGAGGAAGCTTTAAGATTTTTGAAAAAAATTCCTTTAAAATTGAACCATATATTGGTACTGGCTTTACTGTGAAAACAATTACAAATAAGACCTTTATTCAAGCAGAAGATGTATCTTCAGGATATAATGTACTTGGTTATTATTGGGTTGATGGTTCAAACACAGGATCATCATCAACAAATATAAACTTTTGCTTCGGTAGTTATATTAAGTATAAATATATCCTGATAGGCTTGGGGTATCATTTAAACCCTAATAATTTCCAATTATCACTCGGGATTAATTTTTAATAAAAACAAAATATTTTAGTTAAAAAAAAAAATATTCTTAAAAAGTAATAAAAATCAAATAAAACCAAATAAAATGAAAAAGTCCAAAAAGTTTTTAATCCTTCTTCTTAGTCCATTATTATTTTTTTATGCTTGTAATAATACTCAGTCAAATATAGAAAAAGTAACTAACAGTGGAAAAACAACAACAATAAATGGAAAAGGAGAAAAAGATACCATTAGTTATAAATGTATTGGATGCGAAGAAAACATTAAAACTCTTGAATTATTTGATAAAGTAATCAGCGAAGCTAATTCTCTAACTAAAAACTCGTTAAATTATCCTTTGAGTTTTCTTCCGAAAAGCATTGACTTAACAGTAATCAAAGAAGATTCATTGTATTATTTTGAAAATAATAAAAAAATTGATAATGTAATTCTTGTTATTGCAAAATACAGTTATATCGCAAAAAACTCATACGGAAATGAGTTAGAAGGTGAAGCACTCAATTCATTTTATATTAAAGACAAAAAAGTTTCTGATTTAGCAGACAAAATAAAATTAAAAAATCTATCTTTTGATGATAAATATATCTCGAGAGTTTTAGATGTCTATGGAGATAATTCGGAATTTATTGAGTTTACTCCAACAATAGAAAAATCAATTATTGTAAAAAGTAGTTTAGGTTGTGTGGATGAAGGAAGTTCGTTTCTAATAATTTTTGAAAATGATGAAGAAATTAATTTAACAAGTTGGAATGATTTTAATTGTGAGGGTTATTCATACTTTAGATGGTTTAATCAAGCTCAACTCGATAAATTAAAAACAATGAGAATTAAGTATTTATATATTAACAGCAGAGGTGAATCAGTTATGGTTAATGTCCCTAAAAATCAAAGTGATTATTTTCAACAGTTAATTGAATTATTTAAATAAAATACCAATACAATTATTTTATCAATAGGTCTATCTATTGAATTTAAACCTTTTATTTACATGTTACTAATTTAAAAATTTTACTTTATGAAAAAAACTGTCCAACTTGTAATTTTATTCGCTATATTATTGTCGTGTTCAAATAATAAGAAAGAAAATGAAAAACAAATTCTTTTGTTAATGGATCAAAAATCTGTTTTAATTGATAAACAAAAATCAGAAATGGATAATTCTTCAACTTATTTAAAAAAATGTAATGAACACATCTATAATATGACCTCTACTGGGGCATCACCTACCGAAATTGAAAAACTTGAGTCAGAAAAAGAAATTGGTCTTAAAAAAATTGAACAAACTTTAAAAGATATTGAAATTAAAATGGATAATAATTCTTTAAAAATAGATTCAATTATGAAATTATAAAATAAAACCAAATAATCGTTAATTAATTTGCCCCGTCATTTATAGGGGGGGGGTGATATTGATTTTACTGGACTTTAGAAGCACTTAATTGTTTGGGGGAGGATTAAAAAATCAAAACTATTAGATTTTTTTAATTTTATTATTAAATACAATTTCCAGCAAGTCTTATTTTTTCTGCTTTCTTTGGTTCTATTATTTTATCAATATGTGTATCTATTAAATATATTCTTAAATCTGTAATACTTTTGATTTTCAATAAATTTAATTGATTTTCAGTTAAATTATAAACAATACTTGTGAAACCAGAAACAACTTTGCTTTCATTAGAAATAAGAGTTATTGTTGAATCACCACAAATAAAGATTAAATTATTTCCCTTTAATATACTATAAACTTGATTAGTCAAATTGAGACTTAATCTAATAAAATACTCGTTATTGTGTTTACAAAAACTAACTGCTATAGTAGAATTAAAATCTCTATGAAGTATTTCTAAACTTGTTTCTATTTTTAATGCTTTAGTAAATTTATCTGTTTCATTAACATCAAATTTACATTTGTATTCTCCTTGACTAAAAGAAATAAATGTAAAAAGCAAAAACATTAAGCAAAACATTTTTTGTTTCATATGATTAGATTTTAAATTATGTTTTACACTACTGCTAATAATTTATTCTTAACAGATAGAGTTTTTGGAGTATATTAATTGACTATTTAAAAAGTGACCTTAAAGTATTTCAGGTAAGCCATCTGCATCTTCTTTCAATTTGCCTTTTTTGTTGAAGATAATATAAGTTGCAACATCATCTGGAACTCCGTAAGCGTTTTCTGCAGTCCCATTCATACAAGCAGTAATTTCGCCAGTTTTTTCATCACAAATTAAAGTTGCACTTTTACTATGCTTATAAGTAGGTTTAAATTTAGCATTCCAGTCTGCATATACTACAGCATCTTTACAAATCGCTTCAATTTTTTGTTCACCCAATTTAATTTCAATGGCAATTAAAAATTCTACTTTAATTTTTGTTTTATCACCATTTAAGGCTTCTACAGTCATAAATGTGCCTTTTCCACGCTTAATCAATTTTCCGTCACCATTGCACGATACCAAGCATAAAAAAATAATTCCATAAAATAGTATATTTTTCATATTTTCATTTTTTTTAATTAAATCAAATGTAAGTAAATATAATAACTTGATTATAATTTAACTATTTCTTTTCGCTTCTTTAAATTTTAAGGTCTATGGTGCTTACAATTGGCTCTGATTAAATTGCATAGACAACAAATATTAGAACTAAATATGTAAATTTGAATTACTACTAATTCAAATTAAGTAACGGAGGATTTTTTAGTTTTTGTAGCATATTTCTATCTCAATGCTCTGCCCCCTATTAAAATAAAGGATTGTTAGATATTATTTAATATTTAAGAATTTATCAAGTCTTTTAATTCAATGTCTAATGCGTTACAAATTTTAACAAGCGTCTTTATTGTAACATTTATTCGTCCTTTTTCTATTGGAATAAGATTTGATTTTTCAATATCACAACGAAATCCAAGTTCTTTAATAGTTATTAATTGCTCTTTCCTTATTCGACTTATGTTTTTTCCAATCAATATTAAGTATTCGTTATCCTTCATTTGAAGTTATTTTTGCTCAATATTGGGGTTATTTAAAAAAATAAAAGGTATAATATAATATACCTATGATTTTATTATTATATATTTGCATCTAACTTAAAACCAAAGTAAAATGATAACAAAAACAATTAAACTGATAGCGTTTTCGCTTTTAGTAATTATTACAGTGTCAAGCTGTAAAAAAGAAAAAGTAAAAGGGTGTATGGATTCTCAAAGTGTTAATTATAATTCAGCTGCAGAAGAAGATGATAATAGCTGCAGATACGAAGGAGAAATTGTTTTTTGGTATGACGCAGCTGAATCAGCTTTTTTGATAGGGGATGGAGCAACAGCATTAACATATTATGTTGATGGCGTAATTGTTGGCTCTTCTGCTACAAGTGTTTATTACCCATCTTCACCAAATTGCGGTCAAAATGGTTCAATTACTGTAACTAAAGATTTAGGCAGTAGTAAAATTATGTCAGCTACTTATAGTGTTAAAGACCAAACTGGATTCGAGTATTATTCTGGTACTGTAAATTTTGAAGCTAACACTTGTTCGACTTTACAATTAAATTAAAAACTAAAAAAATGAAAAATATAACTATATCGCTTTTTTTAATTTCAGCTATTTTATTGAATAGTGGCTGTGCCTTGATACTGACGGGGAGAAAACAAAAAGTAACTTTTAAGTCAGATTATGATGGAAAAGTTTATCAAAACTTAACTGAAATTGGTAAAACAAATGAAGAAATTAAAATTTTACGAGCTAACTTAACAAATCTTTTCACTGTAAAGGTAGAAGGTTGTCCAGATGAACAATTAGTGCTACCGATAAAGTTTAATCCAGCTTTTTACTTAAATATATTTAATGGAGTTTTTTTTGGTGGGTATTATGATTTAAATTCCAGAGCACAATTAAAAACAGATAAAATCATTAATGTAGGTAATAAGTGTAAGTCAAAAAAATAATTTTAAAAGGTTAATAGGTTTTAAAAAAAATCAGCCCAAAACGGGCTGATTTTTTTTTGAGATATTAACTTTCTTGAAAAGATGGATTTATATTGTTTAGTTTAACAGTAATTTTTTTTATTAATCTCAATTATAATATTTCTTGAGAAATCTCGAGAAATCTCGAGAAATTTCAAAATCTATATAATAAGAATCAATATAAAACAAGATACCAATTAATATTTTTTTTATGCATAAAGTATTAAACAATTAATAATAAAAGTCCTTAATAAAAATTGTAAATTCTGATATTAAAAATGATTATTTAAATTGTTTAGTTTAACCGTAATTTTTTTATTAATCTCAATTATAATATTTCTTGAGAAATCTCGAGAAATCCCTAGAAATTTCAAAATCTATATAAAAAGTCTCAAAATAAAACAAGATACAAATTAATATTTTTTTTACGCATAAACTATTATACAATTAATGATAAAAGGCAAAAACAGTCATAACAATTACAACCGTTATGACTGTTTTTTTTTATTCAAAATAATACTAAAAAATATTACTTTTCTAAATCCTTTTTACGCTTCCAATCTTTATAGATAAATAAGATTGCACCTCCTAGAACTGCAATTAATGCTACCCTTATTAATAATTTATTATTAATCTTATTTCCATTTGGCAAATTCTGTGGCGTTTGTGGTAATTTGCCGAAAATTTTATCTACTTCATCAATTCTCATAATCTTGTTATTTTAAATGTTAATACTGTTCCTTTTTGCCCTATCCTATCAAGTGTAAAATCACCAACATGAATTAAAAAATTATTTCCCTCATTTATAGCTGTCCTTGAATTAAAATGACTTATTTCATATCCAAAGTCATCCAAAAGCGTACATTCCACCATTTTCTCCAAATCAGAGCCCATTATTTTAGATAAGGCTTGATAATTCCTATCTATCTGCGTTTCTGGATAAACTTTCATTCCAGAGTGGGATAACTCAATGACGCGTTCAGCAAGGCGTTGCTCTTTCACCATTTTTTTTTGCTCAGCCTTACAATCATCTTTTTTACCATACTTCTCAGGGCAATAACGTTGAAGGCCATGATGGGCAATAAAGATTTCTGAGCAATACTCGCACATTCGTTCCTCCATAAAGTGTGTGCTAAAGGGTCTTTGTTCTGAATCCATCATGATTTCAACCCCCATTTCTTAGCTTTAATTTCAGCAATTGTTGGTCTGCCATCTTTTATCCATTGGATGATTTCTTCTCTTGAAAAAGTTAAAGGTCTTCCACCTGAAATAAATGGTATTTGGTTACGACAAACTTTTGAATATACCGTGCTATTTTTATAGCCTGTTAATTCCATAACATCTTCTAAATAGATGATGTCATTTTGCATTTTTTCCTTCAAATCTGAAGGGGTTAATAGAAAGCTGTTATCTACAGCAATCGTTCTACTTAACTCTATAAATTCTTCCACTGAAAGAGTATATAGAGGCCTTGTTTCTTTTTCCATAAAATTTAAATTAAATTAATAAAAACGCATTGGCCTTCAATGCTTGAGGCAAAGAAATAGACTATTACAAAAAATTTTATCAAAAAAAAACTCCGATCGGAGTTCCGTCGGAGTTTTTGGTTGTGATACTTAGCTATAGCGACAAAGTAATGGAATTGTTTTTTCTACTCCGTCGGAGTTGCATGACATGTTTTATTTAATTTTTCTAAATTTTTGTTTAAAATTTCTTTTCTATTTGTCTCTTTTCCTCTTGCATCAGAAATTGATAAGTAGTCATTTATTGCTTCGATTGTTCTATCCTTTTTCTGATATGAAAAACACTTTTGTGCGATTAACCATTTATCAATTCCGTTTATTTCTAAACAAATATTTTTCTTAATAATCAACTCAACGAACCACCTTAATTCGACCTTGGTTCCAATCCAAACTATTTTCTCCTTTTCGCTAAGTGCTTTGCCTTTAAATATTTTTATAAAGGCTTTAAAGTCTGTTTCATTGTCAATAAATTTTTCTTTTTTTAACGAGAATAATATTTCTTGTATACAAATGAATCCACCGCCTGTTTCTAGAAATAGAGGTTTTTCCTCTACCTTCTTAAGGTAAAATGTTGAGATTTGACCACTAAGGGTTCTTTTTTTCTCAATAGTTTCATGGTCATCTATTTTTTCAGTATTCATTGATAACCAATCATTGGTTAATTCAATAAGATTATCATTGAGAAACTCATTTTTATATTGTTTCATCAAAATATGAAGAAAAGTAGTGTATTCTTCAATATTACTTTGAAACGATTCTTCGAATTGATACTTTAAAAATTCATTCAAATATTTTAGGCCATCCTTATATTGTCCTAATTTCAGGACAAACCATAAATCAAAATCATCATTTTTCCTGTCAATTGTTATTTCTTCTTTAAGCGAAAAAAATGAGTCCAATCCATTATCTAAAACATTAAAATATCCAAGGTTGACTTGTTCGCGTAAACTTTTAGCTTCACGGATTTCGTTAACATGCCTTACCCAATATTCCTCTTTTGTATTGTTATCATAATCAGCAAGGGTAACAAAGGGTGTTATTGTTATTGTTTCACTAAGTTGAATTTGTTCTCGTCTTGTTTTTAAAATTTGTTGTTCAAGAATATTTTTTAAATGATCTATTTGGTCATCTGATCTTTTATTTATTAAATATTGGTATGCTTCGAATGCCCAAATATCATTGGTGTTAATTTCATAATAGTCTAAAATTGCCTCCATAATTTAGATATTTAAGTTAGGAATTGCATTACTTGCGTCAATTTTCTTCTGGTCGATTATCTTGGCATACAACTGAGTTGTTTTTAATTCACGATGCCCCAGCAATTTAGAAATTGTATAAATGTCAGTTCCATTTGTCATTTGAAGTGTTGCAAATGTATGTCTCGCGCAATGGAAGGTAATGGTCTTGCTGATCCCAGCTTTCATTACCCACTGTTGTAATTTTAAATTATGCCAGGCACTATATTTCAAACCTTTAAAAACTCGATCTTCTTTTTCCCCGATTTCTCCTAACAAATTACGGGCTTGTAATTGAATTGGAAGCGTTTCAGCTCCTTTGGTTTTTTGTTGTCTAAATCGAATGAGCCAATAATCATCCGATTCTGAATGTTGTAAATCACCCCAAGTCAAATTAACGATGTCTGACCATCTTAATCCCGTCAAACAACTAAAAATAAAAGCTGTTTTCATATTTGGTATTTCGCAGGTAACTTCAACAACTTTTTGTAGCTCTTCAAAAGTAAGATATTCTCTTTGCACTTCTCCTTCTTTAAATCCCTTTACATTATTAGCAGGATTTTTAATTATTAACTCATCCCTGTACGCTTGATTTAAACAAGCCTTCACTTTATTGAAATAGGAATGTAAAGTACTTTGAGATAAGGGCTCATTACTCTTTTTCTTTGCTTTGTGTTGAAGATAAATTTTGAAATCAGTAAGCCATTTTGTATCAACTTGGTTTATTGGGATTCCTTTAGGACAAAAATTTTGTAGGTGTTTATGCACACTGTCCCAATTCCCATAATTGTTTTTGCTTTCATAGCGATTTTTAGTTTGCACTAAAAAGTAAGTGATAAAATCAATCGAGTCTTTTTCCTTGGGGTTTAAATCTGAGAGACCGTTATTGTTGTAAGCCAATTCAAGGGTAATCTTTGATCTAATCTTTTCTGCCACATCCATTGTTTCCTTGTTGCTCTTTTTTTGAGTGGGTGTTGGATTTTCGTACAAGTATAAATCAAGTGATTTATTGGTGCGATTTTGCTTTTCATTTGGGGTGTAAATATCTAAATATAATTGGATTACTCCACCCTTTGCTTTGCGTTTTCGTATGGAAATTTTCATGTGGTTTTTTTGTATTAAAAATTTTTCTTAATACAAATGTAATACAAAAAGTATTCATTTAATACAAAAAACCACAAAATTACGCTTTTTTTGTATTAAGGATAAAAACTCAAAAACCTAATAAAATCAATACTTTAGCTTGTTTTTTATTGATTTATTTTGATGGAATTACTTCCCAATACAAAACTTACTAAATATATTTCCCAAAAGATCATCTGTTGAAATATCTCCTGTAATTGTTCCTAAGTGATACATCGCTTGGCGAATGTCCATCGCAATAAAATCTGCGCTTGTTGCAG
>Ga0214919_10003750_pt1 | contig 22663 bp, 25 predicted proteins | sample LL1503_MetaG_FD_177994 | JGI IMG/M metagenome (GOLD analysis project Ga0214919, IMG submission 177994) | Freshwater microbial communities from Lake Lanier, Atlanta, Georgia, United States - LL-1503 | ecosystem: Environmental > Aquatic > Freshwater > Lake | place: USA: Georgia | collected... | reverse complement strand
TGACAGTCTACGAGCCAGTGACTGGGAAAGAGTCGATCGATTACTTCAGGGCGTATGGAATACCACCGAGCATTTTGTCGTTCTTTTTCCATTATTTTTTAAAATGTATTATGCGAAGAAGGAAATCACGCTGACTCAATTCCAAACGGTACTGGCCATTCAACAAATGAGATGGGCATTTTCTACGGACAATCCGTATTATGCCAAAACAACAGCGTTCTTTGAAATCAGTTTTTGGGACAAAAAATCCAAGGGGCGGATGTTTTTTAATGTTGATTATCAAAGATATATTGAAAAACGCAACAGCGTGCTGTATCTTATCCGTGTTCTTCCTCCGGGTTCAGGCGTGGAAGGATCTTTTTTCTACAACACCCATGGAAGAAATCAGGATATACTATTTCCAATTCCAGAAACATATAAAAATAATTTTCTTATTGGGTCCACCTTTTATTCTCCCCGATTGGTCATTGGATCCTTGAAATCGTCTTCCTTGGTGCGATTCATGTACAAGTATAAAGAAAGACCTTATTTGTGCCACCATCCTCTGGTGAGTGCCACGCACAATACGTTACTTTTTGATCAATATCCTGGAGAAGCTATTTTTGTTCATTGGTTGCATGATTATTTTCATACCTATGGTCTTGATAAGAGGAGAGCCGAAGTATTGGCAAATCCAGAGTTTATCCGTAATTTGAAAAGAAAATTACAGTTGCTGAGTTCTCAATTTTTACCACAACAACAACAAGAATGTCTGTTATTTACTGATACGGGGTCATGCTTCACCCAGGATAAAGTCTAACACCGCCTTCTTCACAACAAGTATTTCCGAGCTTGATACCGGGACAAGAAAAGCGTTGATACATGCTTTGGAAGAGTGTCCACGTGATGGTGGGATGAAATTCCGTCCAATGAATGAAAAAATCAGGATGGGTTATCAATTCATGATTTCGAGTTTTCATAATCTCAAGGAACTCATGATGAATGGTCGATAGTCTATCTTTTTCCTCCAAAAGATAAGACTTGACGTAGATCCAAAGATCGTTGGGTAGAGACATGGGTTTTGTTTTGTTTTGTTGCCCTTGTGTTTAAATTTTACAAAAGCGTGTCGGCCTTGATGAGGAAGATCATGCGGGGATTGACACACATCTTGCGCAGATTCTTGTGGAAATGAGAATGCTCACAAGAAAGTTTGTTGTTTTTAGAGAAGGAGTATTCGGCATTTCTGGACAGGACGTGAGAAAGCCGATAGATACAGAATCCTCCAAACGCAGAAGCGACCTGGTCAAGGCTCATATCGGTAGTATATCGCTTGGTCGTATAAACCAGTACATCCTGATCGTGAGAAAATTTATCAAACTCGGTGCCCCATTCGTATGGCTCTCCAAGCTCGACAAACGCGAAAGAGTCGTAGTATTCAAAGGTGGTGTTGGCGGAGACGGGTTTCTTATGGACCATGCCATTACAGGCAATGGCGCTAATAGAAGGATCCTTGTTGAGATGATAGAAGGAATGAAAGATGCCATCCAAAAAAAGATGACCATTAAGATCAAGATCCATCACACACATGTAAGGAAAAGTAGAGAGGCGTTCATCGTTCTTGATGTAATCCATATAGACATTACGTACATAAGCCAGTTTCTTGATTCGTTTGACAAAAGGCACCTTCTCTTTGAAAAATGTCTCATGACCCTGGATTTGACAGGAAGAGGCATTGGCGGGAATACCCTTGTCGCATAGAATAATCACCGAAGAATCTTTTTGGGCCCATTGAAGGAGGAGAGAGCGTGTCTTGTCCGAGGAATCGTTTTCTACGATGAGAAAAACAATCTCTGAAACAACGCCTTTTAGATTTTGATAGATCTGTTGGAGGAAAGGGATATTGGATTCGGCGTTGCGAATCAGACCCGTGAGAATGACCCTTTGACGGAGACAAGACTGCGCACCTTCTTTTACTTGTCGTAGATAGATGTTGATCTCGGTTTCAATAACCTCGGTAGAGCGCGAAGAAAAATATTTCATCATGATGGGATCCGGCGGTCGATGTAAATGCTGAAGATACAGATCATGGAAGGAGGTGTTTAATCCTTCGTAACGGGAGTAGAAAAAACTTTGCACGAGCCAAAGAATAATTACAATCACAAATAAGAACAACACCGAATTGATTAATAGTAGGGCCGTAGGACTCGCCATTTCCTTTTTAACATTTAATCCAAATTGTTTTTTTTTTTTTGGAAGAAAAAGAAATAATCGGAATCTTTTTTACGAATGAATTTAATTATTGTCTTCGTGATTTGTATTATTGTGCTTGTGGCGGTGATCCTCCTTCTTTGTAGCTATCAATACTCGGAGGAAGGGTTTTCCTCTTTGCGAAAAACAAGAGCGACGATCATTCCCTCCGCGCGTTCCACGATTCATAAGCGTAAGCCTCTCTTTCTTCAAAATTTTCAAGACTATCTCATCAACACCACCACGGATCCCAGTGTTGGGAAGAAGCTTCTTTTTCGCATCTCTGGTGGACAGATCAAGCTGATTGAAAATCAGCATTATCTGCAACTTATGCCCATGCATCTCGGAAAACATTTTTATGTGCTCGGACAAGAAAAAAGCCGTGCGCGTGCCAAACGCAAATGGTACTTTAAGAAGCGCGGTAAGGGAGATCAATACTATCTCTATCAAAAGATGGGTAAGAAGCGGAAGCGTATTTATCTGTATATTGACAATGATGTGGTCACGGGCTCGGCCAAGAAAAAAACGGCATTCCGTATTGAACAGAAGCAACTCGACGATCTGTAAAAAAATGAAAGAAAAAAAAATATGCGGAGGAGAAATAAATTCGTCATGCCGATACCCACTCTTGATGCTTTATTACCAGATTACCCCGCTCCGGATTCTCCAGAGTTTTATGACTCGATCTATCGAAAACGCGAGTTTTATGATTTACGCATACCCGGTGTACCCGACCGATATGAAAATTTTTATTCTCATCAAAAGATTGTTGCTCGTTTTCTTTCCAATTGGACTCTCTATTCGTCGCTTTTATTAATTCACGACACCGGTATGGGAAAGAGTGGTTCTGCTGCTGCGTGTTTCAATGGGCTCAAGACAAATAATCCGAACCTTCGTACGCTGTATGTGACCAATAGTGACACGCTGATACGTACCTTTAAACAACAGATCTTCAAACTGAGCCCACTTCTCTATGATCCGTCGATTATGGACAAGCCAGTCAAGGAGGTGATTAGCAAGAGAAATGCCATTCTTCGTCGTGCTGGATTCTTTTTCACCACCTATCACAAACTCGCTTCGGATCTCCGTTCTTCCAAATCGTTGATGGTGAAAAATTGGGATCGACAGCTGATCATCATGGACGAGGTCCATCATCTGGTCACCAAAGATTCATTAAAAGGATTGGATAATACTCCTTATATGGTCATTACTGATTTTGTACGATCGTTGCGTTTTAAAAAGATGTTGTTGATGACGGCTACGCCAATGAGAGATAGTCCGATGGAAGTCTCGCTCCTGATCAATATGATGAAAGAAGCCGGTCAGGCGCTTCCCATCGGTCAAGATTTTATGACGACGTTTTTTGAACCTGTTCCCACGGAAGGATGTGGTTTGCTAAAGCAATTGCAATGGAGGGAGGGAAAGATGGAAATGTTTATGAGGTTTTTGGTGGGTCTTGTGTCGGTCGTCAAAACCAAAACGGATTTGAATGTACGATATAAGGGAAAGATCTATCCTCCCATGCGAAGTTATGCATTATCGGCACAGGAGATGCATCCAGAACAGATGCTGGGGTACATGAGGGCATATGATAGAGACAGTCAAAGTGATAGTCTGTATAGTCATTCCCAACAGGCGACGCTCTTTGTGTTTCCGGATGGGGGTTCAGGTAAGAGGGTATCGGGTGGAGAAGATATTCGAAGCAAGATCCTTGAGAAAATCAAGCGTGCGGATTCTAAAGAAGAAATGCTGGCTTTGATGAAACAGAATTCCAGGAGATTTACCGGTACGGGGAAATATCGGGAAATGGTACAAATCAGTCTTGTGAATGCCGAGAGAACATTTCATAGTGCAGAATCTACGGTGAAGGACATGGTAAACGCATTTTCCGAGGCGTATAATCCTTATCTTACTCCCAAGGGATTTACTCCGCGATTTATTAGAGAGACGGGTATGACACCCATTATGGACAAGGAGAGGGAAGGGAATCCTGATGTTTTAGCTCACAATCTTGGCATTTTGAAAAAGTATAGCGTCACCTATGGTGAAATTATTCAAAGCATTATCAATAATCCCAAAAAATTGATTTACGTGTATTGTGACAAGGTGGAGGGGAGTGGGATCAAGGTATGTATCCGCTTGCTTTCCCAATTTTTCGGATATTCTCAGCTGACGACCACACCGGCTTCCGACAAACGAAAGCGGTGTATTTTTCTGATGGATCCGGAGAATTCAATGTTGGGTGGTGGTGGTGGTGGTGATGGTGACAAAAAAACAAGGAGGACCAAAAAAGTTGTCGTGGAAGGCGATGAGGAAGAGGAGAATACTCGTCCCAGTATTATGAGACTGATTGATGAATTTAATAATCCAAGGAATGCAGAAGGGGATTACGTTCAGGTGATTTTTGGGACCGATAAGACGCGAGAGGGGATCACCCTGATGCGGTTACAACAGATGCACATTGCCTCGGCCAACTGGAATTTTGGAAAGATCACCCAGGCTCTTGGTCGTGGAATCCGTATTGGGACTCACAAGGATATGCCACCCAATACAAAAGTCAATATTTATTTCCATTGTGCTGTGCCCATGCATAATAAAGAATGGATCGAACACACGAAACCTATTTCTCTGGAAGAGGATGCCATCACCTCTTCACCTCCATCGGAGGCGGATAAGGAAGAAGAACAGCAACAACAAAAACGGCAACAAAAACAGCAACGGGGACAGGGACAGGGAGGTCCGCCACAGCGACGTTCCGCTTCTACTGCGCTTGTAGTATACGAAGGTGGCGATGACGGTAGTGGTGGAGGTGGAGGTGGCGGTAGCGGTGGTGAAAAGTTTTCACCGGATCAATTACAGAGGAGTATTGATTATCATCTCTATCATTTGTCAGAGATCAAGGATCGTAATATTAAGAATGTGGAGTATGCGCTTTTAATTTCGGCATTTGATTGTCAACTTGAGAAGCGTCAGAACGATCGTACAGGTCGTTATCAGGATGATTCTCCCGAGTGTATGTATCGGTCGTGTAAGTATGAATGTGTGGGTATCACCCGAGAAGAGATTCCGTGGGAAGAATTGGACGATTCTACGTTTAATCTTTATTATACTCAAGAATCGTTACCAGTCCTTTCAGAAATTTTGGAAAAAACCTTTACGTCAGGAAAGACCTTGTGGACCTTTGCTGATCTTGTTGAAAATATCAGAAAAAAGAAGAAAACATTTAATGATCGTCAGGTCATGGATGCGCTTCTTTTCTGTATCAATCGTCCCTATCCCTTTAGGACACCTGATGGACGAACACTTTTTCTCAATAAGACAGAGAGCGACGTGTTCTATGTCAGTGAGACTCGGACACAAAATCCCCACAAGAAAGAAGCCTGGTCTTCTCTTTACGCGCCGATGCCTGAGTTTGACATCAAGACGTCCTTTGATTCTCTTTTGTCTTTTGTCAAGGATAATAGTGTCAAACGATCGTGTCACAGAATGAGGATGTGTTTTGGGAAGAACGACGTCGTCGAGGCAAGAAAATTGCTCGACAATTTATCTCCCTTGAGTCTGGGTATTTTTCTCTTACAGCTGTTACGGATACCGGAAGAAGAACAGAATGAATTTATACTCTGGATGCGGGATCATGTGGCGATGAGAGATCCCTCGTTGTGGGTCGTCAATCCAGAAACGGGAGCCTATTTGTGGAGACAGAGCGATACGGGAAAGATTTTACAACCGGATGTCACCAAATCGGAATGGATACCTCTGACCGGAGAGTTGTTGGATACTGTGGGACAGGGAGCGGTTGCGACGACGACAACGACTCAGACACAGGATCATCAGATTCAACAATTCAAGCAAAAATACATTCGCGCAAACCCTTTAAAAATGTACGGATATATCGAGGACGGTAAATTCAAAATTCGGGATGTGAGCGCCTACGATCAATCGAAAACCAAGAGACAGAAACCAAGAGGCAGAGTATGTCGCTCATTGGATGCAGCAACTATCTATAAATATTTCTTTCAACTCCGACCTGCACTCCCGAATATCGAGGATCTGGAAGGATCACCACAGAGCATGCTGAATATAAGAAATAAAATAGAACAGATGAGTTTACAGGAAGTGGATTTGCTATTTCAGTCTCTGGATTCGCACAAAATCCGAGAATTTCTCAGACATATTGGTAAAGACAAGGAGACGATGAGCGAAGACGAAAAACGATTTGTTCTTTATTACAATTCTCTGGACAACAAAACGATGTTATGTGAATTATTGGAGCGAATGTTTAGAAAAAGACAGATCTGGACGAAAGCGCCTCGATTGGTAGCTGTCACCAAGCCTGCCAAGGCGACAGCTGTAAAGGGAGCCAAGAAGAAGGTGACCACGGGAGAAGATCCTGTGTTTCCGGGATTGAAGCGTGCTGGTGGTGGTGGTGGTGGTGGTGGTGATGCGGAAGAGGATGAGGATGATTTTCTGTAGACGACGACTTGTAATTTTTTTTTTTTCCCGATAAAAAAAAAAGAAATCAAAAAAAATAACACAATGTATCCAAGAATCGGTAATGCTTATCCCTATGACACCATGATTCAAGAGACCTATGATAGCACACCTGTTCTTTATGGGGCACTCAAGGGTCAACAACGACGATTTTTCCCATCGGATCAGTGTGCGTGTCGTCAAACGATCAAAGGTAAACCGATGAAGGGTTGCTATCCTACCCAACTCTGTGGGGATTGCCGACTGGACAAGGCAGCTGAATGTGTAGCACCCTCCAATAATACGTTTACTTCGGCGGTGTCCTAATCATTACCATTTGTTTTTCCAAAAGAGAAATTATTTAAATCGCACAGTGTCTATAGAGAGAAAGAATGACACCGTCACCGAATTATATCCGTTCTGTAACTGTTATCAATCAATCGTGTAAGAAATACTATGTTTTCTTACTCTTGAAAGACAACAAGAGAAAATACTTTGTGATACAACCATGCTCGGAGCACACCTTTAAGTATTGCACGATGGTATATCCACCTGTACCACCATCGCCCACTCCCAAGCCCAGCAGTGATTTTAGTCAGATCTGTTGTTCCAACAGCCTTGATCCTTATTATTTTATCCCCAAAAATCCTTGTCCTCAACCAGAGCCTTACTCTATCGTCGATCCCATCGTTCAATTTGCTCTCGGAACCAATAATCCTTGTACTCACGAACAAGAAGAAGTATTCTATATTACCGAAAATGATGTCCAAGGTGTTGTGAATATCATTGTTACTATTGATTCATGTGGTCAGGTTCACCACGACCATCACGTTCATCACGAGTGTTATCAACACTGTGAATGTCACGAGTGCCACGAGTGCCACGAGTGTTATCAACACTGTGAATGTCACGAGTAATTCATCATTACCCCACGTGAATTTTTTTTAATCATAAAAACGAGCAAAATATAAAAAAATGAATGCAAAAAGAAAGTAATGATTGCCTCTTCGCCAACAACACCATCCATGATGACTATGACATCATCTACAGTATCGACGGTGACCACAATTACCGGATTAGAAAATTTTGGAAATACGTGCTACGTAAATTCTATCCTACAACTCTTGATGCAATGTCAGGATTTCGTAGATTTCTTTCGGAAAACGTTTGAGACACATGGATGCAACAAAACCTCTACGATCTTGCAACATTTCATGACTTTTTTGACCCATTACACGTCGCCTCCACAGCGTCGAACCATTGCTCCAAAAGAAGTCATGTTTCTTTTGAATGATAAGAAAGATCTATTTGCACCCTTTCAGCAATACGACGCACATGAGTTCCTTATTCAGCTCTTGGATATTTTAGACGAAGAGATTAAAAAAGTTTGGGAAAAGCCTTGTAGTAAGCGTTTTTTCCATTATCTATATCATACTATTTTTCACAATGTCCAGGATCCAAGAGACATCAAACAGGTACCCAATTACGAAGTCATCCTCACGCTTCCTTTTTCTCCCTCTCTGATCGAATCTATGAAACTCTACGGATCCATGGATATCCTGGAAGATTGGGAGAGTGATCGATATAAAACCAAGGTACGGGCGACTAAATGCAATCGTATCTATCATTGGCCTCGTTATCTTTTCATCCAGATTAATCGTTATGATCAAAATTTTAATAAGATTCAGGACGACATGGAGACACCGATACGGATCCCCGAGCTGAATTATGATTTTATTGGCGCCGTGATTCATCACGGCCACACCCGTTTCGGACATTATGTGAGCGTTCTCCGATGCCAGAAAGAATTTGTTTTATGTGATGACGAGCGCATCTCTGTCATTCCCGAAACACGGGCCATGAGCTTAATTCGTAAAGCCTATTTGCTTCTGTACATGAAAAATGATTAATTGTTTTTATTCTGGTCTATATATATATATATTCAACCACACAAAATCATCGTTTTTTCTTCATGACCAGCATTATTGATATATATATAAAAAACAAGGAGATTTTACAGACACATAATCTGTATACTTCCTGTATAGATCATCTTTCAAAATTTGTACAGAACCATGACGCAATCGATCTTTTTTACTTTACCACCAAAATAATGGATGGATGGAAAATGGCCAATCTATCCGTCGTCCAATATGATAATGTAGATGAATTTATTCTTGGATTCATCTTCTTTTTGAAAGAAGAAGATGAATGTTTACAAAAATACGAGTGGGATGCAGATGACAGGCGTTATCTTCAAACGATTGTTCATTTTATCTCGCATCTTTTATGCGACGATACTGTGGCTGTCCGTCTCTCCTCCAGTCGTCGACGGTAAAGACTTTGTTGCTTCGACCTCGACGACGTATTTCTTATATTCAGGGATCCGAAACTTGTGATAATAGGGAGAATGATGATGTTTCATACCAATGGAATCCATCATTCGGATCATTTCCTCGGTCTTGTCCATGTAATAATAAAGTTCGGGGACGTCGTAGATTTCTACCATATGATCAATCCAAGCGGAAAAAGTAGGCACATCATTGCGTTCCTGTCTCTCTTTGATCAAAGTCTTGAGTCGATAAAGCCACAGGAGAAGAGTCAAGGGGCTGTACAGATAGCCTTGGAGAGGATAATCTTTGTTGTATTGGCGATAATGGTTCCTGCATTTTTCACAAGGAAGAATTACCTGTAGTGTATCAAAAAAAACTTTTACGTTTTTTTTGTTTTGAAGATTCATGGTACTGGCGATGCATTCCATGGTCCGCCAGAAATGCGGACCCCATACATCAGGAGAGATATTGATGCTTTCAATTTTGGAATCGGACATGAGTTGATTTTCTAAAGATAAGGCAATAAAAAAAATTTTTTTTTCAGAGACTGGTTACGGTTTCTACAGAAAAAAAAGGAAAGAATTGGAAAATCTATTAGCGTGCTTGATAATATTTTTCTTCCTGATGGATTCTTTCCATTATCTTTTGTCGTTCGTTAGGACGCATCATTCCCCACAAGATCCGAAAACTCCTCGCGGACTCCATACGAAGAAATCGAAGAATATATTGATGGAGACGAACATGATGATACTCAATCCTGTAGTGCCGTGACAATATATCACAGAATTCTTCAAAATAAAACCAGTAATAAGAGGTGACGATATCTCTCATAAGCAATGGTAGATTATAACGAGGCGGATGTTGTTGAAATAGCTCACCCATCGTTTCCGTGTAACTCCGAATATCCGCCAGCAATCGGGAAGATTGGGGCTGATAGGTGTACGGGACAATGTGATTGTGAACAATAAAAGATGGAAGCCTTTTCATCAACATTTCCCTATTTAGAAATAAAAAACAAAAAAACATTTTTTACCATCGTGTCAATAAAAAATGCAATCTTTTCCTCATCATACGCTTCAATGGCTGGGAATGGAAAAATCCACAGTCTCTGGAAAGAAATATACTGCCTATTTTCGTGATACGAGTACGGGCAAAGAATTCAAGACTCATTTTGGAGCAGCGGGATCCGAGGATTATACCATGCATCATGATCCTAAACGCCGTCAAAACTATCTGAATCGTCACGAAAAAGACCTGGACACCATGGATCCCTCCAGGGCCGGCTACTTGAGCTATTACATCACGTGGGGACCGTCTACAAACCTACAACAGAATGTCAAGAGTTTTCTGCGTAAATTTAGAATTCCAGACAAATCCAATCAAAGGCAAAAATAAAGAGGGACAACAACGACGACAAATCATTGTTTATTTTTTTTTTCCTTTCCTGAGAAAAAAAAAGATGGATACACTGACCCAGGGGTTTATACCCACCACCAGCCAACTATATCCTCTTATGGCCGGCGTCGTCCTGGAAGACATTGTGGAGTTGTATGATAAAAGTATTCCTTTGACTCTCTGCGCGTTGGAGTCTGGTGATGCCAAATCGGAATTATTGATAATCGATCAATTGATACAGCAAGGATACAACATTCAAAACGTCGTGTTGGTGGATACAGCCTACAAAAAACCCAACGAAGCTTTATTAGCGCTTCTTGAAATGTGGAAAGCAAGCGGTAGGATTGAAGACTATTCTTTATTATCGTCGTATGATGAACTGTTTCAATTGATGGATCGGACAACCATTCACTACATTTTCACTATCCATCCGAATACTTCCACCTACAAAGGTGATCGATTGGTAAAGAAATATGCGGATAAATTGTTAAGAGTCACACCTACCATACGATGGTTTATGAACGGAGATAAACAGGAACTCTTGACCGTCCTGCAGCAACAAAAAGTCACGGTACCGGCGGTACAGACTCCAAGAACCCCCATGCAGGTATGGCATCTCCGACCCAAAACACAACGTTCTTATCGTATCTCCCCGCAAAGAAAAACGGCTTGGATTAGCCAGCTGGGAGCACTGGATTCTTACCAGTCGCAATCCAAACAATCTTTCCGAATTCAAGAGTCTTGGATTTTCGAATTGAAACGACGACGTAGAAATATAGACTACTTGGTTCAAGCCGGGTTTTCACAAGAAGAGGCGCAAAAATACTGCGATTTTAAGAAACCAGATTACGACGATGGGATTTATTTACTGACAGAATTTCGCAGATGGGTGCCGGCTGATAGTCTTGTACAGATGTCCACCTTGACGCCCAAGACCGCTAAAAACCTACGTGAAAAACTCTATCTACTCGCAAGTCGAAATGTCATGTCAAGACAAAATCATACCAAAACAGCCTTGTGGGACTCTTTCGCCCCTGTATGGAATCCATAAACATGAAATACAGGATGGCGTCCAATAAAAATCAAAATTCGAGGTGTCCAATTTTTCTTTTTTTTTATAAAAATGCAAGAAGGATCGCAAAGCGGATCACAAGGAGGATCGGATACGTCGTCCGTACACTCGTATGTTTATCATCAAGATGATACGAGCTCTGAAGAAGGAGACCAACAAGCACAACAAAAACGTCAAGCACAAAAGAGACGTCGAATTCAACAACATGAAAAACATGAAAAACTAAATAAACTCTATGCCATGATTGAAATGGATCGTCTCATGACCACTATAGTTGACGAGGCCATCAACTCGATCTACAACCGTGATAATTTGGATTCGTTAAAGTCAAAGATCGATATCTCTTTCGATGAATTTGTATATACAAGAATGATTCCGTATTTCATATACACCGCAATCGAGCAATTATCAAAGGATGATATACAGATACTTTTTAGAAAATGGACGGAATTTCTTGGATATGATATGAATTTGGAACAATATTGTAATCAACTTCTTTCCCCCTTTCTTGCTATAGAGAATTATTTATTTTATGTGTTTGAACAACTATCGCCAAAAGATTTGAAAGAATTGCTTTTCTGTTTGTTACAGATAATCGCAAAACATAAGAAATATTTTATCGGTAAGCCTCTTAAAAAAAGACAACCACCGCCAGTAGTAATACCAGTAGTAATACCAAAATTCGAAGTGGTGGAACAGATACCAAGTTTCAAGAATCATTATTATAAAAAGGATTCATGGCTACAGGGTGCTCTCCTCCCAAGAACGATGAATCGTATTGTAAAAGATCTCAAAAATTTAAAAGAGGTCCTCTCTTCCTTGACCGATGCTCAAGTACTTATTTTTGTCAGTGAAGAATCTTTGTTACTCTGGAAATTCATGTTGGTGCCACCCTCGGACACTCCTTATTATGGAGGTATGTTTGAATTTCACATGATTTTGCCACCTGATTATCCATCCCGACCACCTAAAGTGCAACTAATGACTACCGGAGAGAATACAATTCGATTTAATCCCAACTTGTATGCCAGTGGTAAGGTCTGCTTGTCTTTACTTGGAACATGGCCAGGTCCAGCATGGAATCCTCAACATAGTAATTTGAGTGAAGTCATTCTTGCTATATTAGGTCAAATCATGGGAACTAAAAATCCTTTATCGAATGAACCTGGTTTTGATCTCGTCCCGGGAACGGCATTGGCTCATATAAATAGCGCGAAAAATTATATGGCGTACTTGCGAATTCAAACTTTGGTGACGACCATGATTGGATCAGTATTAGGAAAGAATAGTTATAGTACTGAATTTTATTCCTTCATTTTATTTTATTATATGAAAAACTTTAAGGTAAAGATTCTTCCTGATTTAATACAATGGTCTGAAAAAAAGATACCAAGTCCAAAATCATTTGGTTGGTCAATAGCGGGTCAAATTCATAATCCGGATTGGTGGAAAACCACCTATTTAGATTACAAAAGGAACATGCAAAAATATATTCATAAAATGGATAAAATCGTAGATTGTATCATTCTTGTGTTGAGTTCTGTTCGTTGAATTTTATTTTTTTTTCATAAAAAAAAAATTATGGAAGCACATCCTCGTGTCGTAGAAAAATCAAAACGGGGGTGGAAGAAAAAGTGCGTACGTTGGTTTAAACAAAATTTTTTTTCTCGAAAAAAAAAATTATTTTTTTTTTAAGCTTGATAAAGATAAAATGTCACAACTTTCTCTGAACGGCTCATTGCGCACCTGTAAGGTGGATCAGGGATGGGCTCCGCGCATCCAATCCGATCGCTTCGAAAACCCCGAGCTTCTCGTCTGCCCCGTCTGGTCGGGGTATGATAATACCAACCGTCCCGTTTGCGTGGATTCTTTTTACACCAAGTCTCCTGGATGCAACAGTCCTCTTGACCGTGTCGAGGTGGAAAACTATCTCCGTCCTCAATACATGGAGTACATCAACCTCGACGCCGAGGGATTCCGTTACAATAGTGATATCGAGCAGGGTCCCGTGGAGTCCTACAGCAGCTGCACCAATTCCGATGTGAACATGGACTGCTACAACGCCGGTGTCCGTACCATCGGTCTTGAACAGCTCCCCCGCATCACCGGTAACTTCAACATCAGTCCCAACGGTGCCCAGATCTACCCCCGTTGCGGTAACTACCCCATCAACCGCGCGATGGAGCAGGAAGCCATCGTCGCCCAGAACAACCGCAACATGCAGGCCGTCCAGCACGCCACCCAGTCCTCGTCCATGCGTGGAAGCTCGGGCATGTAAGAGTGTAAGATCACAACTCTCTCGAAGAAATTTAAAAATTTTTTAAAAAAACATTTTTTAAAACTGCTCATGATGTCGTGGAAGGTCACGGAACAAGAGGTGATGACATTTTATCGGACGTGGATGCGAAAAGGAATACATTCCAACGGCTTGGATTCTTTTGAAGAACTCTTTCGACCGCTGTCTAATTTGAAAAGAACGATGAACAATCATAAAAAATTACAAGATGTTGTCGATCGCCTGTATCATGCCATATTCGAAGAATTTGTCTGGAAATGCACACGAGAAGGCCTGTGTCCGAAAGATATACTCCAAAAATTCAATAAAGAATATATGAATGTTTTGCCAGATATATTCATGTCTTCACGACGCTCGGAAGAGACAAGGACTTTTTTTCAAGAGCTGAATACATTAGAACATATCGCCGATGTACAGGAAGAATTTTACCGCACCTTAATACCCCCTTCTCTGCTCTACAGGGCGGTGGGCGAGATGTTAAGACAAGAGGACGGCTTGCGATTGATTCTGGAGGATCTCCAAGACTATCCCGACTCGGAACGAGCGGATGTTTTTCAGCGAATTCTTTTAGAAATCGTCTCGGATCCTTTTCATCGAAAATATCCTTATTATTGCACGCTCTGGCGATCCGTAAGGGAAATCCTCGGAGATCAGGAAACAAGAATGAATCAGAAAAATCTAAAACATGTCGTTCGGTATCTCCTTACTCATGGCATTCGCATCTCCGAGGAAGACTGTGAGACATTTAGAGAAAAATATCCCGACTTGTCGCCTCCTCAATACATGGAAGCATGGTTGGATTTCATATCATCGTAACAAGATGGAAAAATACCAGGGACACAGAAGCTGGATACGAGAAGGACTCCGGAAAACAGCATTCATGGAGATCGGATGCATGGCCATCGAATCCTCTTCTTCATCACATATATTGCATTCACATCCAAACTCGCCCTGGGTCATGGGAATAATACGCTTATCTTTTAAAATCATGTCTCGGAGAATATCACGAAACACGGAATGTGTATTATACAGAGCACCAATGTCCGCAATATCAAGATAGAAATACATCTCGTCTGCGAAAATCCGAAAGAGATCCACCAAGTTCATATTTTGTTCCCTCATGACACGTCTTCTTTATGTTGGGTAAAATAAATCATAAAAGGAGAATAATAAGGGGAACGCAAAGGCTTTTGACTGACAAGAAGAATCATCTTGTTCTCTTCGCTTTCCACCCTCGTACGATGAATGAGACTCGTGAGTCGCCTGTCCAGCGTGTCGTCCTCTTCCCCTGCCTCCTCCTCGCCTTCCATATCGTGATTCACGACGAGACAATCCCGGATACGCGGATCCTGTAATAGACGATGAATCAACCACGACTTGCCTATAGGTGGACCCCATATATTGACCAACGTGGTCCTCGGTCCATGAATTTGTATAATGTGACACTCCCGTACCACATAATCATGACATCTTTTTTGCCACGGCCTCATCATTATATTTTTTAATAACTTGTTTCTCTTTCCTGTGTGCACATCATTTTTTTTAGATCGAATCGATTTAAGGACCTGACCATTTCTGGGAAAGGAAAACAAATCCCATCATGATGGAAATTTTACCATTGGAAGCGACGGAGCCGTTTTCGACCAACGTGTTGAACACGGAGCTCGTCAGAACGGGAACAAGCGGTGAAGGATCCTGCTTTTTTTATTCACTGTACATGCCGTTCAAGGAATTTCGCGCCTTGTCTCCCCAGGATAAAGAGGAATATATTCGTAAAAAAAGAGAGGAGCTGGCTGCCAAGATTAATTATGATGAGTGGTTTCTTATACAGAATGGGAATCTGGCGTATCTCCAGATTATTGAGACGATGCGGATGATGATTCATTCCATTCCGAGCATCCTTTGCGAGAATCAACAGTACCTGGAAAAATACAATGTGGATGAGATGGCAATCGAGATTCTTTTTCTATTATTGAACCCGACGGTGGTAGAGAGAGAAATTTTACCTCAATGGGATATGGAATGTTCACGCAGTGTCTCGACCATGACGTCCGGAAAAAACGTGGACGGTGAGGAGAATAACAAAGACGCGTTCTTGGAACAAATTAAGAGTACATGGTACGATATTTACAAAACCAAGGTAAAACGATCAATTGATGATCTGGAAAAGCGAGTGGATCCGCATATCCAAAAAATGACTGTGGATAAAAAATCCAAGGTCGTGCAAAAATTATCCATGCTAAGTTATCCCATCTTTGATTTTGTGACGAGCAAGGCCTTGTCGGATTTCAAGAGCGAGATTAGTGATGTCCATAAATGGTTGAATGTCTTTATCTTTTCCAGTGTCATGCATCGCATTGATCTCAAGATCAATGTCATTATTCTCGATGCCGACACCGGCATGCCCTTGGAGGGGATGAAGCTCATGTATAATCGAAAGAAATTCGACAATGATTATCCTTTTGTCGTGCTTCTTTACTTCAAGGAACAGCATTTTGAATCCCTTGGAAAGAAAACCACCGTCAATAAAAAGACGGTCATCAATCGTCTTTTCAAAAAGGAGGATCCTTTTATCATTACCTGTCTGACTTATCTGGACTCGAGCGTGGATGAACTTGATCATACCGAAGCCCAATCTCCTCTGGAGACCAAAGTCGAAGCCCAGGCTGAGCCGGAGACACAGCCTGAGACAGAGGCCAAAGATTGCGAGAAAGATACCGAACCGCAATCGGAACTCGTACAAGTAGAAGCGGAAGAAACACCACAAGAAGAAGCAACACCCATGTTGGATTTTGACATGGGCGATGAAAGCATCAATCGATTTTAAAATTCAAAATATTCCTTTCTTTTTTTTTTAATCGCCTCATACAAGGTTAATAAAAAAAAATTATACAAGTACACTCTAATCTTCAATCACAATCACTTCTGGTTCGGCCACCACCGCTACTGCCTTGGGCTTCTTGGGCTTCCTGGTCTTCTTGACAGGCTTGTTCGCCTCCACCAGGAACTTGACACGGGGAAGGATCTCATCGCTGAGAATCTCCCCGCTCTCTATCATATCGGCCATCGACTTGTTCCGGCGGAGATGGTCATGACCTCCGGTCAACAGGGTCTCCATCTTGTCCTTCTTGTTGCTGATCTTGGCATTCAGGGAGACAATCGCATAATGCGCCATTCCTTGATACGGGGCCTCGAGAAGAAAGGTGTGTTTGGCGCGCAGGATGGCCACTTCCTTCTTCATCGCATGCCAACGATACTGCACGGCGTCAGAGGGCCAGTAGGCCGTCTTCTCCTTCATGGACTTGACCGTGGCGGTGTGCACCAGCCAGCGATCATAAGCCCCCGTGATGTGCTTGGCCTCAGGGCGAAGGGTCGTCGTCTTGCCAAGACCGCGCTCAAGACGATGCGCGAGAAGACGCTTCCACACCGAGTCCTCCGCACGAATCGCCTCATCCGTCTTCTTGCAGACCGCGCGAAGAAACACCGCGTGACGGACAGGCATCTCCTTGTCCACCAAAAAGTCGCCAACCCGGTCCAGGATGGGAAACTGGTGCACCTCGCCAAGAAGAACCTTCCTCGTCACCGCGTGGGCCATCGGAATCTGTTGTGGTTGGAAAAAGTTGGAATCTGAGAGAAGGGGAAAGAGTAAGCGGGGGGTTCCCTCGTAGCTGTCACAACCTTCCTGGTGGGGAAAAGGGGTCCGGGGGCTTCAGTTTTTTTTTACGATAAGTTCACATGAGCAGGAATCAAATAATTTTATTTTCTTGTGTGAAAAGAAAAATACGTAACCCATTATAAGAATGAGAGACGATGTTCGTCAAATATTGCAAGACATGAATCTTTATGAACATTACTGCTCTCATGAAGCATTTCGAGATTGTGTTGATCGTTCTCTGATTCCCACCGATCAACAACAACAACAATCCGTAGAATGGGTAGATGAACCACTCCCAGCGATTCGATATATGGATTATTATAGAACAGGGATACAATCAATCGACAAAGAACCGATGACCCCTCGAGATAAATTGTATTTGAAGCGATTGTACGGTATTGTTGAAAAAATTTTTTATCATGTATTTGATATTGATGGGCTACGTACACTCATAGACGGTGAACCCAGAAGAACTGCAAGATTGATCAATGCAATCATTCCATTACCCTTGTCCGGACGAAAAAGATATTCTCTATTACCTGGTATGGTCGATTTATTCTTGATGCCTATTCATAACAGACAATATGATCGTGACAAGAATAGTTACAAAACAGCCATTGATCAATTTTTAGAAATGGTACAGATTGTGGTTGATCACGGGGCCCGAGTCGATCTTACGGAATTATTCTTTCGAGTTCCTCGTCATGATTGTTCCCATGGAGGCAGAAGAGGAGTTCGTTTTTGTCACTTTTGTTGGAATCTCATAACGGATCTTCCTCTTTTGCCTACTTTTGTAAAAAAATTTGGACTGAATCTCGATCAGCCTTTTTTTCTAAAAAGGGAAAGGGATGATCATCATTCAAGAATCGTTTCTTATCTTAATCGAGCGATCATAAGTGATTATGAAGAGATCTATATGTGGAATCGTAATCAAAATCCACGTTTTGGACGCTATTACAATTATTATGATCCGATGAAATTTAACGAGTTTATTCTTGGTCTTTTGGAGCTCGGCGCCAATCCTGATGGTGTACCCGGTGAAGAAAGGAGTCCTTTCATGAATGCCGTGATCATAGGAAATGTACCTGTGGCTCTGGAATTGTTAAAAAGGGGCGCTCGTGTGACCGACGCGGAGGTGAAAAAAATAAGAGAAATGCTGTTATTTTCCCAACAGAATCCATTTCGTAATAGTTGGAGCTCGATCAATAGCGCATCTCCGTATATCTGGAAATCAATGACCCATCGACAAAAATTAGATTCCTTGTATGCGGTCATGCCCGTTCTTATCCAGCGTCGTATCTTGGCGTGTCTGCTGGGCGTCCCTTCCTATTTAGGTGCAACTCCCCACTCTTTCGAGGTCTTTTTGGATCCAAAGACCAGACAAATGTCGAGGCAATTACGAAAACTCTCCTCTTCCAGCACTGGAAAAATGCTTGCGGACGATGTGAAAAGATACATCTTATCCTTGACAGGACTACAAAAAGAAATCTTGAAAGACGAAGAACATGTTAAAAAAGTCCTGCAGGAAAATATCGATATCGTCATGCGTTCCTTACGTACAGACCCACAGACTCTTCAGAAACTTCTTTCCAGGACTTTTGATAACAAGGAACAAGCCATGGATCATTTAAAGATGATACTGCGTACCAGGTTACCATGTCAGGGACTATGGACCGAGAGATTGATTCGGATGATCATAGAAACACGGTTCTCATTATCACCAACAAGGACAACTAAGTGGAAATGGAGCCTCGATTGAAACTTTTTGAAGAAATGGTAAAAACTATTTAAAAATACGAAAAATTAATGTAATGTAATAGAAACAACCATGCTCTCCTTTTGTACAAGATATCTGTGTCCACTACGATCTAATCAAGAAAATCAAGACGAAGAATATTATTATCGCACATCATTTCTTTGCCGTCGTCGTCGTCGTCGTCATGATGATGAACAATAGACCAGTTTAAGAACGCAAGATCTCTTTTAATAAAAAATGGAGAGTCCAGAGAAGAGGATGACGCATATTTTATTGGATGGGGAATGGTCTGAGGACTCGACGACTCGACTTTTAGAAGACGAGACCTCTATTCGTAAAATTATGGATGGGATTTGTTCTAAGCAATGTTTTACCGTTTTGCATCGTGTATTTCATTTCTTTGAGCCACAGGGCGTCACGTGCGTCTATGTGCTGGGAGAATCTCATCTGTCGATTCATACCTGGCCAGAGAAGAAATGTTGCTCCATTGATCTCTTTTGTTGTCGTTCGTTAGACAAAGAAACCACACAGGAAATCGTAGGATGGTTCCGTGAAAAGCTGGGTCTGGTACACTTGCGAACCAAGACACAGTATCGTTCATTTACCTTCAAGGACGAGTGATTTTTGATGAAATCTTTATCAAGAGGAGATAAAGATTTGACTCACTATCAAAAAAACATGTTTTTTTATCAGAAAACACCCGTCCTCCCGGTAGTACCGGTGGCGAAAAGGCAGGAAAAGAGGGCTGGGCTAAGATGGGCGTTGTAGGGAGCCAGATTGAGAGCCAAAATTTAGAGATCGTCTATAGGCAAATAATCCTTAATTTTTGATAATAAATAAATAGAAATATTGTTCAATTCTATTATATTTTATTTCAAGTCTTTTGCAAATCATTTTTTGTCGAACGGAGGGTTAATAAAAATTAATTAATAAAATCAAAAGGTTTTATTTTGGGAGGAGATTGCCACGGTAGACGAGATAGGAGTTGATGGGAGTCATTTTGTTTAATATCGAAAATAGAAAATAGAAAGTGTAGTAGATTTTTCCAAAAAAAATAAAATCCCAAAAGGTTTTATTTTGACAAAAGAGGGCCACGGTAGACGAGATAGGAGTTGATGGGAGTCATTTTGTTTACCATCCAAGCCATTGGCCTACGGCTTGACCATTTGTTCCTAATTTTTTAAACTTTGTTAAATGTTTACTACCACCTATTGCTCTGTAAATAGGAAATTGAATAAAAACTGATTTATCTTGCAGCGTAGGGACGTTTCTATATTTGATATTTCTGAAATATTCTAATACACTTGTTTCGTCGTAAATTACACCATCATCACCAATAACTGGGTTTATAATTGGATTCCCAAAATAATCATCTTTTCCTTGAGCAATTCTTTTTAGTTTTTGTTCTTTTTGTTCTTTTCGTCTTTTTGCTTGTTCTATCTCCTTTTTCCTTTCCTGTTCCCTTATATGTTTCATTTTTTGGTCCAATTTTTTCTTTTCTTCCATCTTTTCCTTCTGCCTCTGGTGATAACTAAATATTTCTTTAACACCTTCACGAAATTCATCTGAATCCACATATTTAATCAAACCCCACATATGCTTCTCCCATGCATATTTGGCAAATTCTGGACTTGTCACATCTGACCAATACACAACTTTTTTTGTGTCGTAAAAACGAATCACTACATCATATAGTTTTTGCTTATTAAAAAAACTTTTAGTGGTTTTTCCATTGTATGTAACTCCATAATCAATTCCTGAAGGTTCGCCGAATCGCGAGTCAAAGTTAAAGCATACTTGTTTATGAACAGGCAAATCTTTTAATTTTTCAATCAAGTTTTGTTCAAACTCTTCTTTACTTCTTTTTCTATCTTTTTCTTTTAATTTTTCGATCTTCTGGTACATCATTTTATTTCCCAGTAAAATTTTTTTTTTTTAAATTAAATCAAAATTTTCATCACCCAAAATTGTAATGAAGAGTGATGTTAGTGACACGAAGATACCGTGTCATAATACTCATGTATTGTCAAAGTGGTCACAACAATCGTGTCCCTTGTGTAGAAAATTATTTTACTGCCTAACCAATTTTTTATGTGCACGCTTTATTGGTGTCCCATCAGGTCATTCAACAACTGTTGGGAATTTCTCTTTTTATCTTGACTCGAATCTGTTGTTAATTTTTTTAGAATAAATTCAGTAATCTTGGAAATTATTGTGGGTTCTTGCACACATTTGCTTAATAATTGCTTTAATATTTTCAAAATATAATCTTTGGTATCTCGATCAAGAGTAGGTTCAATATATAAATCTATAAGATTTTTTAAAATATTATACCAACTATAATGATAACTTGTGGGACAATTTTTGGATTCTAAAAATGATTCCAGTTCAATCAATGTCTGTAATTTTTGTTCATCATTCAATTTTTTATATAACGACCAACGAAGTTTATTTGAAAAAGTATCTAAACCAAGTAGTTGTTTTAAATTTTTTACTAATTGTTTGTTTTGATTTTCTTGAATAATTTGCTTATAAATTTCGTCAAATACATAGGGATCATACTGATTTCTCACATTTCTACTAAGGCGACCTGTCACTTGTCTACCAGTACCCTTATCATATGTAACATAAACTTTACCGTCTTTACCGAATCTTGTTACTCTTCCTAACATACCGCAATAATACGGATTCGCACAGTCAGTATCCATAACATGATCACCCAATTTTAATTCAGATAAATCTTGTACGTCTTGTACTTTATTGATCGAAGGATTCGCAATAAGGGATTCTTTTATTTGGTTTTTTATCATTCCTGGAATCATTTTATTTTTTTGCATAAGCTCTCTTTCCTCCCTTTGCTCCCTTTGCTTTTGTTTTTTCTGCCACTCTCTCCTTCTTTTTTCATCCTGTTGCTTTTCTTTTTGTAGCCTTTTGTGACATGCAATTATTTCTTTGACATCCGCACCAAATTGAACAGAATCTATTTTATCAAACCATCTGCCACCGTATCCTTCTTGTGGTCCATTCTTCCATGCATATTTGGCGATATCTGGAATTGTCACATCTGTCAAATACTCAATTTGGTATTTGCAAATATCATTAATAGGTGTCCATATCTTAATCGCTACATCATACAGTTTTTGCTTACTAAAAAAATTTCCAATAGTTTTTCCATTGTTAGTAACTCCAAACTGAAAATCAGAAAAGTTTTGTCGAGACGCCATGTCTACTGCTTCGTCGAATTCGAAACAACGTTGTTCATGAACAGGCAAATCTTTTAAAAATTTATTCAAGTATTGTGTAAACTTTTCTATCGTGTTAAATCTCATTTTTTTTTTATTTCCCAGTAAATTTTTTTTTTTTAAATTCAATCAAAATTTTCATCCAATCATTGGTTTTTTTATAATGACAAGATCAGGTAAATATAATTGTTCATTATTTTTCCACTCTGGTTCCAGGA
>Ga0214919_10003749_pt1 | contig 22664 bp, 19 predicted proteins | sample LL1503_MetaG_FD_177994 | JGI IMG/M metagenome (GOLD analysis project Ga0214919, IMG submission 177994) | Freshwater microbial communities from Lake Lanier, Atlanta, Georgia, United States - LL-1503 | ecosystem: Environmental > Aquatic > Freshwater > Lake | place: USA: Georgia | collected... | reverse complement strand
GTAAAGAAGGTCGTATTAGAAATAATTTAATGGGAAAACGTGTTGATTTTAGCGCACGGAGTGTTATATCTCCAGATGCAAATTTATCAATTGAAGAATTGGGTGTTCCTAAGAAAATTGCAATGAATCTCACATTTCCAGAAGTAGTTAATAAATATAATATTAATAAATTGTATCAATTAGTTAGAAATGGTAATAAAATTTATCCAGGTGCCAGAAGTATTAAAAGTGTCAATGATGGTCGTCAAAGAGCCATCTTAGATGATATAGAACATATTGGTAAAAATGGTTTAATTGAAACTATAACTAGAGATACATCTAAAATAATTTTAAATTTTGGCGATACTGTGAACCGACATTTAGTCAATGGTGACATAGTTCTATTCAATCGTCAACCATCACTCCATAAAATGAGTATGATGGCACATAAAGTACGCGTAATGGAAGGCAATACATTTAGATTAAATGTAGATGTTTGCAAACCATATAACGCAGATTTCGATAAACTTCATCTCTGTCGGAAACAGGCGGCTGTCAAAACAGTGTTACCGCCTAGTGATATTTTCTCATTATAAATCATAAAATACATTATAAATTAAAATTATAGCATTCAAAAAAATTATATAAATATATTTAATTTAAAAACAAAATAATATTTATATTTAAGTAAAAAATAAAAATACTTTAAAATTAAAATGACTACTTTTAATAAATTATTCGATAATATTCAAAATATTGTTGAAAAAACTGAAAAATACATAGAAATATATAAAATAACTAATACTGTTTCAACTAAAATATATATTGGACAAGCAGTATCACATATACTAAATCATAATAAATATAGACGATATGGGTGTGAAAAACGCCTAAATGGTCATATTAGTGAAGCAATTAGAAATAATAAAAAAAATCAATGCCATTATTTGAATAATTCTATTCGAAAACATGGTTCAGATAAATTTATTGTTGAACTAATTGATAAGTGTGATATGAATTCTGGCGATGAAACAGAAGCTAAATATATAAGACAGTATAATTCTATGTTTCCTACAGGATATAATCTTAAAATTGGAGGAACAGTTTTTCAACATACAGAAGAAAGTCGTAGTAGATTATCAGTAAGTGGTTTAAAATATTTTGAAAAAAAGAGACTTGAAAAATATAAAGATGTAACATTACCAGAAGATATTAAAGATTATGATAAATATATTAAAGAACATGGTAAAAAATATGTTCTTATTATTGATAATGTTATTTCGGAATTTACAAGTTCAATTATTAGTAAAGAAAAATTAAAACAAAATGCTATAAAATTTATAAATAAATTATATGAAATTAAAAATAATGAGGAATTATTGCAAAACATCTTGTTGCGGGAAACCCCTGATCCACAATCAATATTAGCAAACGAAACTGTTGATTTACCAGAATCAACAAAAAAATATAACGCTTATTTAAAAACGAAAAAAGAGGCCAAAAAATTTAATTGTATTTGTAAACATTGTTCTATTCAAAAGACTAAAGACGATTTTAGAGGACATAGTCATAGTTGTAAAATTTGTGAAAACAAACTTAACAGTATTAGAAATAAAATTACAAATATTAAAAATAAAGAAAAAGGCATTAAACGTATTAAAAAAAAAGCTATAAAAAAAATTGCTAAAGTGGAACTAGAACAATAGTTTTAGGAGTCTTAACTACCACTCTTTATTGGAAACTTTAAAGAGGAACTCGGTTAATAGCCGAACCCAAAGGTAATAATGTTAAGAATTGGGCAATCCGCAGTGTTACTTTCTAAGTCCGTTATGATAGGATATGAAAGGCATTCAACGACTGAACGGATGTTGGTGAGTCATGATGGTCTAATCAACCTGAACTTGCTTAAGATACAGTCTGACTTCATATGAAAGTATGGAGATTAACTCAAAACAGTTTTTAAAAAAAAAATATTTTCAACTATGAAAATAAATAAAAAGTGTAAAAACTAGTTTGAGCGTAAATTCACCAAAAAGAGGCGGGAGATGAGATGAATTTGCACGTGCCGCAGAGTCTTCAGACTGCGGTAGAATTAAAATATTTAGCAGCAGTGTCGAAACACATTATTAGTCCAAGTTTAAATGAGCCTATAATTCAACCGGCTCAGGACAATTTAGTAGGTCTTTTTAAACTTACTGATGATAATGTGTTTTTTACACAACAAGAATTAATGAATTTATTAGTAGGAGTAGAAAAATTTAATGGTATTATTCCAGAACCTAAAATTGTCAGTAATAATGGTAAAATTAATAAATGGACTGGAAAGCAATTATATTCCATGATTTTACCACCAATAACATATTATAATAAGTTATCGAAAGATAATGTTAATTTAAAAGATGTAATAATTGAGAATGGTATTTTAAAACAAGGACAACTTGAAAAGAAATGTTCTTCAGCAATTGTTCATTATATATTTAATGATTATGGACATCGCGAAGCAACTCGTTATCTAAATGATTTACAAAGGATTGTATCTCGTTATTTAATTAGAAGTGGTTTCAGCGTTGGTATTAGTGATCTTATAATTGATAAAGAAATAAGAAAGCGTAATGAAGAAATTATTCTACAAGGTAAAAAAGATATTGTAGAACTAACTAAAAAAGTGCATCTTAATATTCTTTCTGATAGTAATGATCGTTTAGATATAATTTATGATGCAAAAGTTGCTGCAATTTGTGAGAAAACTGTAAAAGATATTAGATTGGATACTATGCAGAAATTGCCATTATCAAATCGTGTAAATTACATCGTCACAAGTGGTTCAAAAGGGTCAGATATTAATATTCAACAAATGATGTGTCTTCTTGGACAACAAGCAATTGATGGTAAAAGAGTTCCTCTAGGTTTTACTGATAGAACATTACCTCATTATCCGCGCTATGAAAATGGTGCAGAAAGTCGGGGTTTTATTAGTAGTAATTTTGTTAATGGACTTAATCCACAGGAATTCTTCTTTCATGCTATGTCAGGTCGAGAGGGTGTCATTGATACTGCAGTAAAAACTGCAAATTCGGGATATCTTCAAAGACGACTTGTCAAATCTATGGAAGATTTAAAAGTAACGCACGATTTTACAGTTCGTGCTAGTAATAATGATATTGTACAGTTTTGTTATGGCTATGATGGCTTTAATTCTACTGAATTAGAAAAACAAGATTCTAAATTTATTAAGATTGATATTGATACTTTAAATAAAAATTATTATATTGATCCAACAGAAAAATTTGAATATGTTATGAAAACCGAAATTGATAAAATGAAAAAAATTGATGGATGGAAAAAAACATTTCTAGATTATAATAAAAATTTAGATAAACTTATAGAAAAATTCCATAATATTTATACTAAATTTACTAAAATAGAAGATATTAAAGTGTTCTTTCCTATAAATTTTAATAGGCTAATACTCAATACAATAAATCAATTCATGTTAAATGAATCTAGTAAAAGTGATATTCATCCTATTGAAATGTTAAAAGAAATTGACGACCTAATAAAATATTGTAGAATCGATAATAGGCGAAATATTGCTTGTGAAGTTCTAATACGTGATTATTTATCACCTAAAATACTTCTACGAGATAAGAAAATTAATCGTATAGCATTTATACATATTATTAATTCAATTAAATCTAGATATAGATATGCCTTAACTGAAGGCGGTGATATGGTTGGTCCATTAGCTGCTCAAAGTTTGGGTGAGAGAACTACCCAAATGACTCTTAATAGTGTTGATTGGGAAACTGAAATAGTGATTGCCAAAAATGGGGAATTACTTCTTCCAAAGATTGGTGAATTTATTGATAATTATTATGAAGAATGTTTAGCTGACCCTGCAAAGGCATCTAAAATTCAATATATTAAATGTCCTACTAAAGATGACCAAATTTATATACCATTAGACGATGGTAATGATTGGCGAGCTTATTCTTGCGATGAGGATGGTAATGTAATGTGGACTAAATTAGAAGCCATTACTCGCCATCCAGTTGTAAATGAAGATAATAGTGAAACCATTTTAGAGGTAGAACTCGAATGTGGTAGAACTGTTAAAGCTACCAAAGGTAGATCATTCTTAGTTTATGATGAGGCTACCAATAAAATAATAGATAAAAATGGTTCTGACTTACAAATTGATGATTTAATTCCTGTTTGTGAGGGTTTGGAATTAGATTTAGATAATACTATTTCTGAAACATCTACCCCATATTTTAAAGAATTTACTCATCTAGATGTTAAAAAATATTTATTACCATCTGAGTATATTTACAAAGATGAGATAGATAAAGCTCTTGAAGTTATGACTACTGAAAATGCAAAAGGTAACCGTCATTGGTTTAAATCAAATCAAGGTTCAGTATTTACTATTCCTTATAAAAGAAGTGATACTTTTAGAGATTCAATTTGTCCTAAAGAAGGACAAGTTATTAGAGGTAAAGATAAAAATGGAGATATGAAAGAACATCCTATGAATGGTATATATAATAAACTTAAATTAGGTTGCGTATATCCATTAAGTATGCGGTCTTGTAAATCAAATATACCTGCAAATATACCTCTTACTAATGAATTTGGTTACTTTATTGGTGCCTATTTAGCAGATGGAATGTGCAATGATTTACGTATAATCATAAGTAAAGAAGATAAAGATTTTATTGCACCCATTAAAGAATTAATGGCATCTTGGGATATTGGTTATCGCTATGTTAGATCCGTTAAAAAAGAAGCAAACACTGAAACTGGGCAAAGTGAATGGGTATCTAATGACCATATTTTCCAATCTACTTTACTTGCCGAATTACTTGGTAAAGTATTTGGCAAGACTAGTGAAGATAAAGCAATTCCTACATGGATTTTGCAGACACCTAAAGAATTTCTCAAAGGTATTATAAATGGTTATTTCAGTGGTGATGGTACTGTTGGTCTTGATGGTGATATTAGTGCTAGTTCAGTAGGTAAAAAAATGTTAGAAATGATTGGGTTAATCCTAAATCGATTTAATATTACATGGACTATTCATAAAACAAAACAGGATAGAGATAGATTTCCTATTGCGAAAGAATATATTTACAAAATTGGAATATCAAGAGAATATAATAATAAATATGCACAATATTTTAAATTTACAATTAAAGGTAAAGCAGATAGATTATTAAAATATAATACTAATGAAAATGAAAATAGGCGTATACTTAGAATTAAGCATTTTAAAAAAGTATTATTTAGCAAAGTTAAAACAATTATAGAAATTCTACCAACTGAAAAGGAGTATAATAAAATAAAAAAAAGATTTATGTATGATATAACTGTAGAAACGACCCGTAATTTTGTAATTAGTAGTTTGATGTGTGGCAGGGACACTTTCCATTTGAGCGGGGTTGCAGAGAAATCGACCGTAACTCAAGGAGTCCCCCGTTTAACAGAATTATTAAGCAATACGAAAAACCCCAAAAACAGCTCATGCGAAGTTTATCTAGATGAAGAGCATAGGTTTAATCGTGAAATGTCAGAAAAACTAAGTAATAATATAGAATTAACAACTATTGGTGATATATTATCATCATCTGCTATATATTTAGAACCCAATAATGATTATGATAATGTGCTACCAGATGATAGAGAATTCTTAGAAATTTATCGCGTATTTAGTGAAATGGATTCTCAAGCATTACAAATACCTAATAATCCATGGATGATTAGATTAGAATTTGATAGACGTAAAATAATTGATAAAAAAATTACAATGGAAGATATAAGTCTCATATTAAAGTCTAATTATCCACATGCATCATTAATGTTTATGGATAATAATTCTTCTAAACTTGTATTTAGAATGCGACTTAATTTTCAATCAAATCTTAATAAAGCAAATGATGACATTGTTTATCTAGAAGCTCAAATAAATGAAATTAGTAATATTGTAATTAAAGGTGTTGATTATATTACAAAAGTATATCTTAATACTAATGAAAATTACCAATCACAAATTATAGTAAAAGAAAATGGATCTTTTGTAAGTAAAAAGGAATTTACTATTAGTACTCAAGGTTCTAATCTATTTGATATTATTTTAAGAAAAGGTGTAGATAGCACCAGAACTTATAGTATTGATCCTAATGAGATGTATGCAATATTTGGAATTGAAGCAGCACGTTTTCAAATTCAATATCAATTAAATCAAGTTTTATTAGGAAGTGGTGTAAAATTAAGTCCTCGACATTTAGATTTGCTTTGTGATAAAATGTGCCAGAATGGTGATATTATGTCAGTCAGTCGCCATGGTATTAAAAAAGAAAACATTGGTCCATTGGCAAAAGCCAGTTTTGAAGAAACTACGGATCAATTATTAGAAGCCAGTTTATTTGGTGAATTTGACAGCATTAAAGGTGTATCAAGTAATATTATGGTGGGTCAAATACCTACCTGTGGTACTGGTGATAGTACTATATTAATTGATGAAGATTTATTGAATACACAAGACGATTTAATTGAAAAAGAAGAAATTGATATAAATAAATATTTTAAAACATCTGAATATTGTGAAGCATCAGAGATTAAATTCTCTTTAGGTGATGTTAATCCAAATGATGGTGAATATGACGATTATCCCGATGTAATGGTCGAGTGAGATAAAGGTTACCTTTTGAGGGCTTCAGTCCTCAAGCACCCTTGATATAAAGAAATAATTTTTAAATTTTATTTTATTTTTTAAATTTATTTTATTTTTTAAATTTTATTTATTTTTTAAATTTTATTTATTTTTTTATTTTTTTATCTTATTATTACTTTTAATTTTTCTATATAAAGCAATATTTTATTATATAATGTATCTAGAATCATATTTGTAAATATTTATAAAATAACAATCAAAAAATGCTTATAATTGATAATCGTGAAGCTAAACTAATAGAACTTATAAAAAATACTCAATCATTTACTATACCATATGAAATAAAAAGCCTGCAAATTGGTGATATTATTATATCTAATGATAAATATCTAGATAAATCAATTATAATTGAGCGTAAATGTGTTCAAGATATGCTAGCTAGTATAAAAGATGGTAGATATAAAGAACAAAAGATTAGACTTCAAGCTGAAAAATGTAATTCTAATGGTAATAAATTAATCTGTTATTTAGTAGAAGGTTCTGTACAAGATGTTAGATATCCAGCAGAAAAAAAAGTATTTCATGGTAGTTTAATTAGTTCCATTTTTCGCGATGAAATACCTCTTATTAGGTCAATGTCACTTAATGAAACTCTAGAAATAATAATTAGATTTCATGATAGAATAAATAAAGATATTGCTGATTTTTTTAAACCTATTAATAAACCAGTTATGATAACTGTTCAAGAACCTAAACTAGAACCTAATCTAGAACCTAATCTAGAACCTAATCTAGAACCTAATCTAGAACCTAATCTGGAACTAGTTCCAGAACCAGTTTTAGAAACTATTACTAATGAAAATACTATAGAAACAAATAATATTGAAAGTGTATCTAATTCATATCTTAATTCAATAAAAAAATGCAAAAAAGATAATTTATCACCTAAACTTTGGAATCAGATTTCATTGACTAATATTCCAGGTGTCAGTACTAATATTGCCACAAAGATTACAGAAGTTTATCCATCATTAAAAAAATTATTTCAAGCTTATGCCAATTGTGAATCAGATGATGCTAGAATTAAATTAATATCTGAAATAATTCTTACAGATAATGGTAAAACAAAGCGTCGAATAGGTGAAGTGGTTAGCAAACGTATATTGGAATATTTATATAAAGATTCAGATAATTCAGAAAATTAAAAATATAATTATATATTAAATATTAAATTATAAATTATAAATGATTTCAAAAAAGACATCTAGTAAATCTAGTAAATCTAGTAAATCTAGTAAATCTAGTAAATCTAATAAAACTAAAAAAAATAATAAAACAGAATTAAATTTATCAAATATAAAAGATGTTTATAATGATATAATAAAAAATTGTTCTGATGATAATGTTAATATTATTATTGAATTTTTATTAAATTATTATTTATTATTAAAAGGATTAAGAAATATTTTTCAAGTATATACTAGATTTAAAGAAGCATATAACATATTAAATAAATTAATACTAAATAAATTTAATATAAATTTATATAAAGTTAAAAATAATCATAAACATATTCGTCTTATAATTTACAATCCTAATAAATTTAATATTAATGAATTAGATAAAACTTTTGGAAAAAAATTTGCGCAACAATTAGGTAATTTTTATGTTTGTGCTGCTGATGATCTTACTAAAGATGCTGTTGGTAGAATTTCAATAATAGCTAAATCAAATGAACCTTTAATATGTAAAAATGGTAATGAAATATATATTTTGATAGAATTTTATGCACAAATGTGTAAATATTCTGATATTGCGAATAAAAAAAATATTGATAAAATAATGAAAATTTTTAAACCTATAAAAAAATCAATTGAAGATTTTGATGATAACTTGACTATTGAAACTATTTTTCTTTATTATTAATCAGATAATCAGATAATTCAATCTAAAACTCCTCGTCTTTATATTTCTCATAAATAATAAGTTTATCTAAAACATATTGGCAAGTTTTTCTATTTTCAGTTTTACATAATATAAACTCTTTAAATAATTTTAAATATTCAATAATATCACCTAAAACTTCATATTCAGCATTAAGAAAAGGAAATAAAGTTTTATATTGGTTTTTTGTTTTATCATTTTGATTTATTTTTGATAAATATTTATTATTTACCATTTCTAAAATTTCCATTTGATTTTTATTGCTGTAACCATTTTGTAAATTAACATCTATATTTTCAAAATATAATAATAATTTTATAAATATAAATCCTAAACATAATAAATCATATTTTTGAGAAATAAATAAATGTTCTGAATCTGTTAAATCTTCCATAATATCATCTGTAATAGTAACTGGAGAATAATTATGTTTTCTACATGAATTATATTTAAATATTGATTTATTAAATTTATTTGATTCATCTGTAACATTTCTATATTTATTTATATTAATCATAGCATCTGGTATATCTTCTATATTTGTTTTATTACCACATCCTAGTCCAAAATCTGTAAATTTAACAAAAATTTCTTTAGAATTTTTATATGTTGAAACTAATATTGAATTATTATTTATATTTTGATGTGCTATTTTAGATTGATGTATTTTTGCCAAACCATATAATATACTTTTTATAAGATGAAATACAATTTCATAATATGCATTACTATCTAATTTTCTTAAATAATTTGTTAAATTATTTAAACTATAACCATTAAATATAGGAAAAATTGTAAATACTTGATTATCAAAAATTTTATATTCTAGACAAGGATTTATATATTCTTTAGTAATTTTATTTGATGATAAATATTTTAATATATTTAATTCTAGCTCTAATTGTCTAATTTGATTAGTATTATTATTAGTATTATTATGTAAATTTATTCTTTTACATATATAACGCTTTTTATTATTATCATTTGCTAAATATAAACTACCTTGAATACCTTCACCTAAATATTTTACAATATTATAGTTATTTTTGTAATTAGTTGGTATATTTTTTTTATATGAATTTACAAAATTACCATTATTTACATTTAAATTATTATTAAATATATTATTAATATGAGTAATATCATTTATATTTTTTTCATTCATATTTTCATATAAATTTACATTTTTAACTTGATTATTTAATTTTAGTATAGTATTAATATTTAATAATCTAGGATTAATAGGATTATAATTTGGTTTTTGCTTTTTTGTTTTTTTATAATGCAACATATTTATAAATTAAATTTATAATAAAATTATACTAAATATATACTAATTATTACATAGAAAAATATAAAACTATAAAATTAAAAATAAATAATTAAAAATAAATTATTAAAAATAAAATAATATTTTTTAATTTATACATATGGCTTACTAAATGGTTGTTCTTGATAATTAAATTTAGGAACCATACTTCCTATATTTGATAAATGTACTGTATCTTCTGTATCTGCAATTTTACCATTTTGATTTAATTCAAGAGCATTAACTGGTAATCCTCTATCAACAAGACCAGTTAATTTACGAACATTTGGACCTTCGGATCTGCAAACACCAACACGTTTTTGAGGTACATCCCAATTTACAGGTGGAACATAAGAATAACCAGGAACCCATTTTTTAGCTTGTGTATAATCTTTAATTATTAATTCACCAGATTGATCTTCATATTTATCATCATATTGACCACATTTTTTGGCATTTGTATTTGTATTTATTGGTTTTTTAGCATTTGGCGATTTTTTAGAATTTGTTGGTTTTTTAGCATTTGGCGATTTTTTAGCATTTGGTGATTTTTTAGCATTTGGCGATTTTTTAGCATTTGTTGGTTTTTTGGCATTTGGTGATTTTTTTGCATTTTTGGATTCAACATAATCAACATAATCACTAGGTTTTGTATAAAGATTATTTTTCCATTTACCTTTATTATATTCATCCATATTTTGCGTCCATTGATCATTATTTATACCAATACGTGATGTTACATTTTCTTTATTTTTACTATGACCAAATTTATTACCACCAGACCTATCATCATAAAATCCATGTTCATCTCTCCATAGATTTTTATTAGGATACATAGTGTTATTAAATTTAAACCCATCATTTTTAAATGATTTATTCCATTTTGAACTATCACCCATACTTCCAAATCCAGTATTTTCATCATCATCATCATCGTTACCTCTTCTTTTACCTTTACCAATAATTATTTTAGGACTAAATACACTTTTAATATCACTATCATAATCAGTTGGTTTTGTCATATTTTTAAAAGAAGTTGTTGTTGGTATATTTTTAATAGTTGGTTTTATCATATTTTTAAAAGTTGTTTTTGGTATATTTTTAAAAAGTTCTGTAGGTATAGGTATATCAGTAAATTTTGATATATCAGAATCAATATTAATGCCAAGTATATTGTTAATATGATTAATTGCATCAGTATTTGTTTTATTTTGCATATTATCTATTTTTATTGAATTATCAAATGAATTTTTAATTTTACTTTCTTGATTATTAGATTGTATTTCATCAGAATCAAAATATTCTGATGAATCAGAAGACCTTATGGTCATTAAATCATTATCAAATTCTTCTTCACCATCACCTTCACTTTCATAATTTTTATTATGAATTTGATTGATATGTTTTATAGGATTTGATACAAATCCTTCTTGAACTTTATTAATTTTTATATAATTAACTGTTGTTTTTATAATTGCAATAAAAGTAAATCCTAATAATATATATTCTGCTAAATCCATTTTACTATTTATTTCATTATAAAATACTAATATTGTAACAATAATTAACATAATTGCTAGATACATTTTTATAATAAAAATAAGTTATAATGTAATGATTACTAAATATAATAACTAATAACTAATAATATATAATATATATTTTTATTATAATCATACATATTTTTATTATAATTATTTTATTTAAAATTAATTTTATTAAAAATTAATAAATTTAATAAAAATTAATAAATTTAATAAAAATTAATAAATTTAATAAAAAATAAATTAAAATAAAATAATTATAATAACAATAATTATATAATAATATATAATAATATATAATAATATATAATAATAGTTAAATAATTATCTATATCTAATATAAAAAGGATAAAATAATTATATTTTAAATATAAAATGATAAATATAGTTGGATTAATAGTAGTTTTTATAATATTAATATTACTTATATGTTTCTTACGTAATAAATCATTAGACAATTTTATTGTATTTCTAGATGATATTATAATACCATCTACATGTTTTGATTACTTATTAACTAATGGTAAAAATTATTTTCTTCTTAATTCAAAAAAAATATTAGATGGTATTTCAAATCCTCTTAAATTTAACACAAAATTAGATGCATTAAAATATTTAAAAAATATGAAATGTCCAGAAAATATTACATTTGTTGATTTAGTAATGCGAAAAAAATTAGATGACCCTACTGTATCATATCAAAGAGAGTGTGGAAAAAAGGTAGCACCTAAATTATTTGATCTTGATGTATGTGGTGTATATGGTAGTGATTATGATACAACTACTGGTAAAAAGTTAGCTCGTATTAATAAAATTGAAAGTGATAAAAAAACATATTCTAATTATGATATTGAAACATGTATGATTAATAAAGCTACTACTGAAGATTCAAGTCTTGATGATACTAATTTTAAAAGTGATTTTGCAAAATATTTTGATAGATTAAATTCAAATATTGATCAAAAATATTTATATATATCGTAATTTTTACATAACATTTTTATGTTTTAAAAGGAAATAATTTGTCTCTATCCATTTTACAAATTTTACCTTGTGATAATACCTTAAAAGTATAATAATTTACTACTAGATATACAAAACCAAAGAAAAATGCAAATATTGCACTCATAACTCTTTGAAAATATTCACCATCTGCATTACAATTAAGAGAAACAGATAGACCTAGAAAATTTAATGTAAGAATAACTACTAGAAATAAATATTTAAGAACTAATATCATATAATCTTTAAGTTGATCTTGCCAAGTAACTTTTGCTGGATCTTGTGCTGATACAGAAACACTTAATGCATCTATAATTGATTCATACGATGCTGTAGAATCAAATTTATCTTTCTGTTTTGTACTTTTGTCAGTGCTTTTACCACTGCTTTTACCACTGCTTTTACCACTGCTTTTAGAACTACTTTTCCCACTACTTTTTCCACTACTTTTTCCACTACTTTTTCCACTACTTTTACCACTACTTTTCCCACTACTTTTCCCACTACTTTTCCCACTACTTTTGTCACTACTTTTGCTATTAGTTTTGCTATTACTTTTGCTATATGTCATTTTAATGGTTTTATTTTTATTATATAAATATATCCTAGTTACTTAATATATTCTATATTAGATTATTATTAGAATAAATTTATAGTAAAATTACCATAAATTAAAACTATAAATTAATAAATATAAAATATGTAAAAATATAAAAATATAAAATTATAAAATATAATTATTATTTTAATTAAAATTAATTAGAAGTCATAGTACCAACCATACCACCCATAACTTTTAGTATATCATAATTAACTGCAAAAACATATATATTATAATTATATTTTGTTCCATTAGGATAATTATAACCACCGCTAGGATTAATATCTGTTAAATTTAATAAAATATCTTTATTATTAATTGATGACATATTAATTGCACCAGTAGGTTGTAAGCTAGAATTATCTAATGAAAAAGAATATGTATAAATTCCTTCATCTGGCATATTTGTATTAGAATTAAAATTTTGCATTAAATTATAAAAAATGAAATCTTTACCATTAAGTCTAGCATTATTAGAATTATCGTTATCTAATGCATCACCTGTTGTTATTTCTTGTGTTTGTATTCTTAAAACTGCAGATTTTAGTAAATTTTTAGTTTTATAATATGATATATTATTTGTATTAATTGTAAATGAATTACCATATTGATTAATATATCCAGAAGAATAAGGTGGTATATCATTCAAATTCCAATTTGTAAAATTTGACCAATCATTTACATCTTCCATATCTGAACGCCGAATCATGAAAACTAATTCAGTAACTGGTTTATTTAAATTTTTTAAATCAAATTGAACACTTTTACTAGAACTAGAAACATTATTAATTGCTTGAAGTTGTGTAATTAAATATTCGTGAGATGATAATGCAAATCTTTTTCTTTCTTCATTATCGAGAAAAATATTATTTATTTCAATTCTTGGATTTATATCTATACTATTTGCTAAATTTACAGTGCTTAAAAAATTACCAATATAATGATTAGATTTAGTAGGTCTTACACGAAAACCTGTTCCACCACTAACACCAGCATAATCGATAACTGTATATAATTCCTTTAATCTTCTAAATGTAATATTAATATTAAGTTCTGTTTTTTGTATTGCTATAAGTGGAAAACTCATAGAGGCAAATTTATTAAACCAAAATATTAGAGGCAAATATATTTTTCTATTTACAATAGAAGGTGCATATCTACCAGATACTGAAGGATATTGACCGCCATTACCTGATGCATTAGAAGGATCATACATTTCTGGTATATTTCCAATCATTTTATAATAACCTTTTTTTTTACCTTCATCGTAATTAAGTTCGCTATAAGCATGAAACCATTCAGAATAATGTTTATCTACATTTTGATTAGTATCAATTTGCAAACTAATATCTTTAACAATATATTCGCCGATTCTTTTAATCCATTGGAATTGATAATTGGAATCTGAATATATATCTGGCAATTCTACTGTAAGATACATATCTCGAATTGCGTCTCCATCACGAGGTACTTTAAATGTATAAGATGTATCTTGATCCCAAGCAATAACTGCTGATTTTGCATAAGGTTGAAGAGTTATAAATTCTGTTGCAAAATTAGTATGTTTCTTATAAACTGATTTAAAATGTGTTATCTGTGGATTAAGAGTAAGAAAAGCCATACGGTCAGTATTTCCATATTCTAGTTGTAAAAGAGCACCAACAGTCATTTTTATTTCTAGTTACTTTAAGTATTATTTAAGTATTATATAAGTATTATTTATTATTTATTATGTATATATTTAATACTGATTTCTTTTTATATATAATTTTACATAATTAAATATATTATATTTTTATATTTATGTCAAAAAAACATAAATAAAACTAATAAAATGCAAAAAATAAAAAAAAATTTAAAAATTATTTTTTCATAACAAGGGAGCTCGAGAGGCTGAAGCCCTCGGATTTAGTACTTAAATACATATTGACCTTTAGGAATCTTATTCTTATTAATTTTAAATCTTTCAAATTCTGGTCTAGCCATTACATTTAATGGTACTGCGTTATGACAATTATGAGCAATATCAATATATAGTTGAAAAGTATCTTCATCATAACAAAGACTAGTATCATTATCATCTAGAGTAATTTGTTCAATAAATTCTCGTACCTTAGGTAATTCATCCAATCTTTGTATAACAGTTGTACCAAGGCGAACTAAATCAAAACTGGGATTAGGTTTGTGTTCGCAATTCTTAAGAGTTCCATCTATTGGATAATCATATTGACCAAAAGCATCGTTATCTTCTTTAAATTGGTCACTAAATACCCAACGATCGCCAAATTTAAATGTTCCTCTTGCAAAATCTATTATTTTTGTAATTTTACCATAAGTAGGAATACGATAATAAATTGTATCAATATTAAAATAAAGAAATTTCATGGTTGTAGCCTTAAACATTACATTGCTAGAATGTAAATCATTATGAACAAAGCTAAAATATTTTTGTGCAACTGCTAATCCAAATGCAACTTGAAAGAAAACACTAAACCATTCAGTTTCATTCATATTATATTCTTCATCTAATAAATCATCTAATGTTTTGTCTAATTTTTCCATTAAAGATAAACTTACAGGCATGCTTTCACATTTAATAAAATACATATTATTACTATTATTATCAAATTCACTTAATGATAAATTATCTTTATCTACATCACTTAATTCTTCAATAAAACTATCATCATCTAGATTTAAATCGTCATTACATTCTTCATTAAATTCTTCATTACAATCTTCATTATCTACAGTTTTACAAATAACTTTTTCTAATCCATCTGTATTGGAACAATTTAAGTTTGATTCTATACAAGAAATACATTCACCACAATCATTACATTCATTAAAATTTAGATCTTCATTATCCATATCTTTTATAAAATCTATAGATTGTATTATAGGTTGAGAATTATTATTAAAGTTAGCAATTTCAATTTCAGTAGTTATTTTATCTTTACTTTCATTGCCATTTTCACTATCATTATCAATATCACTATCACTGTTACTGTTACTATCAGTATCATTATCACTTTCACTATCGCTATCGCTATCACTTTCACTATCGCTACTAGAACTATTATTATTTTCATTAGTATTTAGATTACCACCTTTTAAATCTTCGTTACAATCATTAATTGTTTTATTGAAATTACTTAGTGCTTTATTTTGATAATCTTCAATATCATCATTTTCAATTATTAATAAATCAAAATCAGTCTTAATTCTATCTCTAAACCATTTATTTCTAGAAACACTTTCATATTCATCAGTTATATTATGATGATAATTTGGATCATCACCATTAATACATCCATAATAATAAGGAAATGATGGACATTTTCCTGATTCTACAAGCTTATTACCAAGATATAAAAACAAAGATTCAACATGACCACTATTATTATATGAATTTAATTTGCTCATTGTATTTTTTAATGTATCATCATCAATATTTTTATTTTGTATTTTTGATGGAATTACATATTCATCATTCATAACTTTTAAAGATTCTAGTAATGCAGTTTTTTTTATATGTATTTTTTCTTCTTTACAAGTCTTTTCACCAGTTTCCTTATTTGTTCTTTCAATAATAGCTTTTGCCATAAATGTATTATTAATTGCTTCATTAATTTCATCATCATCGTCATCATCTATATCATCACTTTCTTCGGAATGGTTATCACTATCTAATATATTTTTATCACTATTATCATTTAATATATTTTCAATACTATCAATATTATCATTACATAAATTAGTTTTATCTTTTTGAGTATTTGATACATCATTTATTTCTCCTCCAAGTTGTAAATGCTTAAATTCTTCATTAATACAATCTTCGCCGTCTGATTTTTCTGATTTTTCTTCATCTTTTTCTTCATCAGAATTATCTTCATCATATTCTTCATCACTATCTACTAATTTAACTAAAATCTCTTTGCATTTAAATTTACTATCTAATACAGTACATCTTAATTCTTCTGGTGCTATTGTTTCATCATCAATAATTTTTTTATATATTGGATAAAAAAATTTAGGATTTTCTATATGTAATTTATCAGTTATAGATTTAAAAAGTATATTACATTCTTCATCTGATAATTTAGTTGTTGGAATTGATGTTTTTGACATTTTATTTTAGAAATTTATTATTAAATTTATATTGTATTAATTATTAAATTAATTATTAAATTTATTTTGTATTTATTATTAATTATTAATTATTATACTTAAATATTTATTCTTAAATACGATATATAAAATAAATATTATACGTAATTATTTTTTTAATAATAAATAATAAATATTTAATTATAATTTATAATATAATATATAATCTAAAATATTTATTATGTTAGAATACACTGCTTTTTTATTTATAATTCCTGCTATTTTTGGATGGTATAAAAATAATATTGATTATGGAAATGCTTTTTTATTTTTAACTATAACATCTTATATTTGGCATAGTAGTAATAAAAATAATTATTTGAAAAACTGGCGATTTTGGATTGACCAATTTGCAATTTACAATATAGTATTAATTGGTACATATAATTATATTATGTATTGTAAAAATTATTATTGTAAATTATTTATATTTATATGTTTTATAAGTTGTATTATTATTTATTTAATAAATTTAAAATTAATTGATGATAGAATACACTTCTTAATTCATATATTAACATTTATAGCACATAGTATAATAATATTTAGTTTATAAATTATAATTATTTAATTTTTATTATAATTTTTATTATAATTTTTATTATAATTTTTATTATAATTTTTATTATAATTTTTATTATAATTTTTATTGATTTTTTATTTTATTTTAAATTAAATATAAAATTGAAAATATAAAGGTATAAATATATTAAAATAAATACAATATAAAATTTAATATAAGAAATGAAATTTATAATATCTATTATAAAAAGTATTAAATCAAAAGAATTACCAACATATCTTGGTAGATGGAGAATAGAATATTGTAATGTGAAAATAAATAATACAGTAAAATTAGCAAATGAAGACCATTGTGGTGCTTGTAGTCAATATTCATTAGATAAAATAAATGTTACAAATAAACAAAATAGAATTAAAGATATTTAAAAAAAATTATTATATAACATAATAAATTTAATTCAATAATATAAAAATTTTATATATATTTAATTATATTAAAAAAATTATTAAAATTATATTTTTTATTTTTTTATTTTGCATATTTTAATAATTTATAAAATTTAATATTTTAATTATTTTAATTATTAAATTATTTAATTATTTTATAAATTATTTAATTTAGTTTATTTATAAAATATTTATCTTTATTTAGTATAATATATTCAAATTAAAAATAATTAAAATATAATTATATTATAATAACTTAATAATATAAAATAATAAAAAATGAGTTCTAATGAATTAAATTTTGATAAAAATAATACAATGATTCAACAAGAGCGTAATTGTATTGATAAACGTGATGGGTCTCAACGTTTCAATATTAATTACAAAACTATGTCACATGACGATAAATGTTTTGTTGATATAGATACTCGACAATCTATAGGTCCTGGCAACTATGGTGTAACCAATTTATACGACTGTGAATGCCTTATTCCAGACATAGTTAAAAATGCAACTGATAATGTATGTGTTCCTTTCAAGAATGGTAATGATGTTGCCTCATGTGTTATTGATGACTCTAGTAAAATGAGATGGGGGCTCCAAAAAAAATTTCCCAAATGCCCTCAACAATTGTTTGAGCGCCCGTATTTGACCGTTCCTTATATGGGCAAAGGTGTGTTGATGGTAGATCAAGATACTGAACTTAAATTTGCTGAAGATACTAAAATTAAGAGATCTTCAAACTGTCTCAGTGCTGTTACTATAGGTAATTTCTTTACACCCATGATTGACCACATTTCGTATAACGTCCAGAACACACAGCATATAATAGAAGAAGAACACGGTTGGGTTAGATCTGGGGTAAATTCTAGGAATATAGTCAAAGACAGTGATTATTCCCTCAGGTGTAATAAGGCTTATATGAATAAATCAACTAATCAAGATTTTTGGAGTGGTAAAGGTAGTTTATTAAGCCAATAATTTTATAAATATTTTTCATAATCTTTTAAAAATTTTTCATATATATTTTTAATTTCTAAATTATTAGAAACTGTGCCTATTTTTTCTTTATAATTAGATTTTTGAGAACTTAACCAAACACCTAATATTTTTTCATCATTATTTTTACTTTCTTTATGTGGTTTTTTATGTTCATTATCAATATAATGTTTTAAATTATTTAATTTATTAATCCATTGTTCTTCAAGTGTTTCAAATAATGTATTTCTATATTTTAAATAGAATTCATTAAATGCTAAATATATATTATCTCTAGATAACATATTTTCTTTATTTTTCATATTCCCTATTTGATGTATTAACCAAGAATTTAAATCTATACCAGAATTATTTTTCAAACCCAAAGGTCTTTTATTATTTAATGAAATATAATCATTAACTAATTTAAAATTCTCAAACCAAATTTTTACATTATATTCATCTTTATCTGTTTTTTCAAATAAATGTGCATATTTTAAAATCATATTTTTAAATTTTTCTCACCTTTTTCTTTAGTATTCTTATAGTCTATAATAATATTATTACTAGGTTTAATTTTTAATTTAAGCTTTTTCTTATTAGATAGCATTTTTACAATAATTTATCACAATTTTATATAAATAATATTATAATTTTATCTTTATATTAGAAAATAACTTTTTCAATTTTATATTAAAAATAAAAAAACAAACCAAAAAAAAATACAAAACCAAAATAAATATAAAAACCAAAAACTAAAAATAAAAAATACAAACCAAAAACTAAAAATATTACAAATCTGTTCTAGAATTATTTTTCAATTAAAGATAAATTAGATAAGTCTTTTACATAATTTTTATAAGGACTTTCAACTAATAATCCATTAGCATAAATACCGTAACACGTACAACATTCATCGTTTTCTAAAATCAAATCATAAATATCATATTCGCCTGACTTTTCATAAATTGATGCTCTTTCATCTGCACACACAGGTAAAAGATATTTACTATCAGTTGTAGAAATTTTTCCATTAATTTGTATTGTTTTTTGTAATTGTTTTTTTGAATTAAAAGTATCTACTAATATTGAGTTACATCCCGTAATGATTAAATCTTCGAACACTTCAGGATAATTATTCTGAGTACATTTATATAATTGGTCTTTAATACGACCATCAAAGCACATATGATAGAATTGGTTTTTATTAATCATGGCAATAGGTATATAATCATTTTTATAAGTTTTAACTAAATCACCTTTACGTAATTCCTGAATAGCAATATAACCTTTATTTGTAAGAATTTTTGTAGCTTCTTTAAAAAAAGACATTTTATTTTATTTTAATTTAATTTAATTTAATTTTTCAGTATTTAATACTATTTAATACTATTTAATACTATAGAATTACTAGTTGTACTAGATATATTATTTATATTTATATTCAAATTATTATAATTTTTATTTAATATATATATAACAACAGATAAACAATATAACATATAACTATATTTATAGTCTATTGATTTATTTTTAACAAAAATAAATGTTTTACGTAAAGGATATTCAATAGCAAAAAATACTATTAATATAACTATATTTATCAATATATATTGATAAATTTTTCTACGTTTTTCGCTAATATTTGTATCTTCAATATAACTTTTAATAGTTTTATTATTTTCAAATATACCTAATAAAATATTAGTTATTTGTATTACCATTATACTTACAGCACAATACTTTAACAAACTAATACCAAAAAATCTACCACCTGAAAATACATGTCTCTGTGCTACATATGCAATTGAATAACCAAATATTAAACTTATTATTAATACATTACTTGTACTAACATTATAATAAAGTAATATTATTTTTAATAATTCTGTTAAACCGCCAGTAATTGTAGAAGCACCAAATGATCTAAATAATGTACTTTTGAATAATGTATTTTCGAACATTTTATTTTATTTTATTTTAATCTAATCTAATACTTTATATAAACATATATATTTTTTATTTAGATTTTTATAAAAATTTATAATTATTTTTATAAAATTAGGGTATATATATTATTCTATACAAAAATACATTATAACAGCTATACAATATAATAAGTAGCTATATTTATAATCAGATTCTTTATTTTTTAGAAAAATAAATGATTTACGCAAAGGATAATCAATACAGAAAAAAATTGTTAATATAGCAGTATTAATTAAAATATATTTATAAATTTTTCTCCGCGTTTCACTAATATTTGTATCTTCAATATAACTTTTAATAGTTTTATTATTTTTTAATATATTTAAAAATTTTCTACTAATTTGTATTGTTATTAAAGCAACAGCACAATATTTTAACAAACTAAGACCAAAAAATCTACCACCAGAAAATACATATCTCTGTGCTGTATATGCTATTGTATAACTAAATATTACACTTATTAGTAATACATTTTCAATACTAATATTATTATATATTAGAGCTATTTTTAGTCCTTCTGTTAAAGATCCTGTAATTATAGAAACACCTAATGATCTGAATAATATATTTTCAATCATTTTTAATGTGATATTTTTTGTATTTTTTTATTTACTACTTTTATATAAAGATATATTAATTTTTTTAGATTTTATAAAATAATATTTTTATATTAAAAATTTTAATATATAATTAAATTTAAAAATAAAAAAAATATCAATATATAGTTTGCTAAATGTGGGCTACGATCCCACGACCTTTGCCTTATAAGAGCAACGCTCTGCCAACTGAGCTAATCTAGCATATGATATATATACATTATCTTTAAGTTCAATTTTTTGTAAAATAATTAAAATAATTAAATAAAAATTAAATAAAAATTAAATAAAAATTAAAAAAATAATTAAATACTTCCACAAACTAATTTTAATATAGTATATTATAATCAGGTGGTGGAAGTATTTGTAATTGATTGCAAATTGCATTATCATTTTCAAGTAAAGTATTTAATGCAGTTTCATAACTAGGTAAATTTTTGTCTTCAAAATCATCTAAATCAGAAATAGCAGGTTCATTTGTAATAATTATATCTTCAACTTGTTGCAAATTAGACTGGTTACCTATTTTATTACATTTACAACATTTACAACATTTGCAATTACAGAAAAAATCACATAAATCTTCATTATTACTACACATCATACAAGATATAAAACTACAAAATAATCCTCCTAATATAATACCAAAAATACAACAAGGATCCATCATTCTTATTAAATTTTTTTGATATGTAAATTATATAATAGTATATAATAGTATAATAGTATATTAGTATAATAGTATATTACTTTAATATTAGTTAAATTTATCAATTTTTTTTACACCTTTTAACATCTAAAACTCCGATTATATTATCTGTATTATTAATAATATAATGGAAATAAATCCAGAACCTTATAAATGTGAAATTTGTAATTATGTAACATTTGTTAAAAAAAATTTACT
>Ga0214919_10003748_pt1 | contig 22668 bp, 18 predicted proteins | sample LL1503_MetaG_FD_177994 | JGI IMG/M metagenome (GOLD analysis project Ga0214919, IMG submission 177994) | Freshwater microbial communities from Lake Lanier, Atlanta, Georgia, United States - LL-1503 | ecosystem: Environmental > Aquatic > Freshwater > Lake | place: USA: Georgia | collected... | reverse complement strand
CCAGCGTTTTGGTAGATATTGCACTCAGCGCTGTCATTTTGCACTCGAAAAGTTAGAAGCTAGGCGTGGGGCTCGAATCGAAAAAGGCAAAAGTTAGGCCTTAGTTAAAGACTCATTTCAATTTCTAAAAAAGACATATTCACGTTTTAGTTCAAATTTAATTGTCCACCCATTTGACGTAGGTGCCAATCGTCGCACGTGTTGTAAGAAAATTATTTGCTGGATGTGCAGTATCAGCCAAGCCAAAAGATATACCACATACAACTTTATTGTTCTGATCGATACTTAAATAGCGGTGCAGTAGATCACTGTAACGAGCGAGCGAGGCCTGAGCGATCGACGCTACTCCATGTGACAAGGCAACTAACATGAAGTTAGATACCCAAGCTGCACAATCCATTGCGCCATAAGTACCTAAGGCACTTGGCGCCGATACGATCACTAAGTGGGGTGCACCAAAGAGTTCAAAATTTCTTAATGCATTCAATTCTCTTTCAGCTTTATTGTTCTTTTCGATTCCCATCGCATTAAAAAGTTGAATTGCAGCATCGCGACGACGTTCCAGATAGATTCCTTCATAGGCATCAGGAAAAGCAATGTCGCTTGAACCATTGGTTTGGGCACCACCTAAAGAGGCTGCCACGTATAAAGCTTTTCTAAGCCTGTCCGTTCCCTCAGCCCGCGTGATGGTCAGTTGCCATGGCTGGGTGTTACACCAAGAAGCAGTACGTTGTGATGTGTCAAGAATACGCTCAATAAGTTCTTGAGGGAGCTCATCAGGAAGAAATGCACGGCAACTGCGGCGCGTAAGCATGAGGTGTTCTAAAGTAGTAGACAGATTGTTGTGAGTCATATTGAAAAGCATCTCAATTTTTATTGAATGCTATTCCTCCTTGAAACGAGTGGATGAATTAATTTGGATACGTTCTTTTGCAAGATATATTGAGACACCAGCGCAAAGGAAAAATGCAATCACAGCAGTTATTCTGCCTATAAGGCCAATTGGCAACCACAATGATAAAAGACCAATCATTACGAATAGTATTTGCATCCCAAATGTAACCTGACCAAAAAAATAACCGGCTATACCTGCCGTAAGAGAAAACATGGCTGATATGACTGTTAGAAAGATGACAACATCTTCAAAACTCTGAGGTGAATGTAATATGGATGGATATGCAATAAATAAAAAGGGCAGAATAAAAAAAGAAATTCCGATTTTTACGGCAATCCAAGAAGATGTCCAAAAGTTTGAGTTCGCGATTCCTGACGCAGCTAACACAGCCATTGCCACAGGCGGTGAAATATCAGCAGCAACACCCAAATAAAAAACAAACATATGTGCTGCAATTGGTTCAATTCCGAGTTGTATGACCGTTGGCGCAAACAGCAATACAACTAATACATAAGTTGCAACAGTTGGCAATCCGGTGCCTAAAAGTATTGATGCAAATGCAATGATGCCCAAAATCACCGTTACATTTCCATCGGCTAATGTGATAGCTACACTGGATAGACGTTGGATGGTTAAGGGCATGCTGAGTAAAGTCACAACCACTCCAATAATGGCACCGGCCACTACAACAACCATCACTGATTGAGCAGACCTTTCAATTTGTTGCAGCATTGGCAGAGCCAATTCCTTGAATGACTTTGATTGATCCGATCTATTTGATTTAATTAAAATTTCAATTAAAAACAATATAAAGGTTGCAACCGTTGCCACAAAAGCAGAGTATTGGGGAGAAAAACCTTGACTCAGTGCAATGATGAGCGCAATAACTGGGATAAGAAGGTAACTTTTCCCCCAGCTCGCCCTTTCATGAGGTTCAAATTTAATTTTGTGAGTGTTTGACTGCATTCCAAGTGCATGGGTTGTTAATAGCACGCAGGAGATGAAAAGCAGAGATGGAAAAATGCTAACTGTTGCGATTTCTGAATAAGGCTTATTAAGAAACTGCGCCATTAAAAAAGCAGCAGTTCCCAAAATAGGCGGGATAATTTGACTACCAGTTGCTGCAACGCTTTCAATGGCAGCAGCTTGTTCGGGTGTATAACCTGCTTTTTTCATCAAAGGAATCGTGAATGAACCCGTTGTTCCGACATTCGCAACAGGTGCTCCTGTAATCGCACCAAATAAAGAGCTGACACCAACAGCTGTAAGTCCAGCTCCGCTGCGAACGCGACCTGAAATCCACATCGTCAGCGAGCCAAAAAAATCTGCAATACCAGCGCCTTGAACGACGGCACCAAACACCAAAAACATGGATACGACTTCAATGATGATTGTAGGAATATCGCCATAGGGCCCAGATAGAGAACCAGGTAGCTGAAGAATGACACGATTAAAAGAAATGCCTGGGTGATACAGGATGCCCGGCATGGAGCTTCCATAAACGTTATAAATGATCAATAAAATTGCCAATGCTGGCATGATCCAGTCCAAGACCTGTCTGGAAGCCTCTATCACTGCCGCAAGCAAAACAATTCCTAAAAAATAATCAAGCGCTGGTGGTTGACCCAGCGGCATACTGAGTCTCTCTATGGAATTTAAAAAATGTAAAGATGAAACAATCGATGAAATGAGGTGAAAGCCGTTCCATATTTTTCCAAGCCCCGGAGAACGAATCAATGCTTCCAAAAAATAAATAGCCAAAATGGCACCTGTATATCCGATGACTAAATGAAAACTAGATGGGGGTGGTAATAATATAAATGCAAGTGGAATATAAAGAACAAGTAAGACTTTTAAAATTTGAATTAAAAAACTAAAACGTTGTTCTGCTGAAGTTTTCAAATCATTAATCATTTGCTCTGATTGATTGTTAAATTACCTGTACTATTCAATGTTGATCGAAAAGCATTTTTTTCTCGATAAAATTTCAGGGCTCCTGGATGCACTGGTAAATCATCCGTTAAAAATTTCGAGCCATATATGGGTCCTTCTTTGTAAACTAAATTGGCTGGGTGTGTAGCGCCAATTTTCGTAACATCCAAAAAAAATGCCGTTAAAAATTTATGAACTACATCATCTGCCAAATTATTTCTTGCAATAATAATGGTTGTGATGCCATTTGTTTGTAAATCACTGGGGGAGATACTTGCATCCATCTTGCGAACTTCAGCAATATCTGCACCGCTACCCAACTGCCAACCTTTGCTCACCATCGCTGTATTGATATTTTCTGGCATGCGTAGAGCGCGTAGTTTGATGCCTCTTGCTGTTGCCTGATCAACCCAATCAGGTAACTTTCCAGCAAATGTATAGCCCACCTGCGCAGCGCTTCTGCCGTCAAGCAGTGCGTCTACAGCTTGGCTTAGGGCAATCTGTGAAAGTTTTATGGAATTGGGGCGTACAACTCCACTTTGTACGAGGCTTTGTGCCAAATCTTGGTTCCAAAGATTGATAACAGCGCCAGGTGTGTGACCATTAACCGTTTTACCTGCTAAATCTGCAAGACTTTTAATGGGTGAGTTTTCTGGCACGATCATGAAAAAGAAAGTTGGAAAACCAGATAGAACTTGAGAAAATCCACGAATTTGTTGAAAGCCACCCGTGCCATTCCAAACCTTTCTTAAGGTTGGAGTGTCTACATTTGCAAAGTCATATTCACCTCGACTAAGCGTTAGTAAGCTATCAATGGTTCCACCTGAATTAACCGCAAATATTTCAAATCCTGCCTGTCGAATCGTTTGAGAAGCGGCCAATGCGGCATTGGCATTAATGGATCCTTGCCCACCTGCAGCCCAAAGCCAGCCATTTTTATTTGCCTGAGCATATGATGTGATGGATAGTAGGCTTGTAAAAATCAGAATGAAGAAACGTAAATAAGCGATTAAAAAAGTATTCATACCCATTGCCATTTTCTTGTTAATCTTATAAAAGTATAGCCCTTGCACCAATCCTACACAACCATTCTTCTGACTGAATAGCCTAACGTTGACAAATACACATGTCTACATACAATTTACATGGATTCTTTAAAATTCAATTGCGTCATCTGCATCTAGGGGTGTCGTAACGATTCATAAATCAAAAATCAAGCGGGACATCAAATGTTACATATTTTTTTACAGCGAACACTAGCCTCAGTACTTCTTTTTATCATGGTTTTTACAGGGAGCTTATTATTTGCTCAGGTGCGTTTTCCAGATAAGTCTGTAAGGATGATTGTTCCTGCTCCCCCTGCAAGTGGACCCGATGCTTTGGCCCGATTGTTGGCAACTAAATTGGGAGATGTCTGGAATCAACCCGTCATCATTGAAAATGTGGTTGGTGCGGGCGGTGTTATTGGTCATGACAAAGGCGCTAAATCTGCACCTGATGGCTACACCATTTTGATGGGCCTCATTGGTCCCATGTCGGTGAGCATTAGTTTGGTTCAAAAAATGCCGTATGACCCAGTCAAAGATTTAGCTCCTGTCACCTTGCTAGGTACATTTGCCAATTTATTGGTTGTTCACCCGAGCGTTCCAGTCAACAACCTGCGTGAATTGATCGCTTACGCCAAACAAAACCCAGGCAAGGTGCGTTACGGACATCCGGGTTCGGGCACATCTAATCATCTGTCTGCTGAACAGTTCAATATGTTGGCTGGTCTCAAAGTGGAGGGCATTCCATACAAAGCAAGTTCACAAATGACCACTGAACTTTTGGGTGGTCATATTGAAATGATGTTTCACAATGCTCCTGTTGTTCTTCCCTATGTTAAATCCGGTGCCATGAAGGGAATTGCTATCACCAGTGGTCAAAGAAATCACTCTGCACCTGAGATTCCCACGCTGAACGAAGCTGGGCTTCCAGGCTATGAAGTGACATCGTGGTATGCCATGTATGCACCTAGTGGTACACCATCCCCCATTATTCAAAAACTCAATACAGATATTGCCAAGGTGTTGGCTTTGCCAGAAATCAAAGCTTGGTTTGACTCGCAAGCGGGACAAGCCGGCGGCGGTTCGCCAGAAGCCTTAGCCGCATTTCAGGCTGCAGAAACCATTAAGTGGAGAACCCTTATTAAAGCTGCTGATATCAAGGCTCAATAAGGATTCTTTTTTTGTATTGTTAGCCTATCGCAAACCACGCATTTTGGAGCTGATAAGGTCAGCTGCGTGTTTTGTGTCTTTTTGCAGACTTAATAATTTTTTACCCTGCACCTGTTCAGAAACACTGACGATTGAAATGGCGCGGTGCTTTCCATCCGGTGAATTAACCAATGATGCAACAATAGTAAAGCCGCGGATGTAGTTGCCGACATCAACACCAATGGCTTTTGTTTTTGCAAGCGCAACTTCTTTTAGCCATTGTTCAAACGTTGGAGGAGATTGCCATTTAAGGCTATTGAAGCGTTGCTTGAGTTGCGCAATACTCAAGTCTGATTGAGCAGCAATGCAGCGCCCAGTGGCACTGATATAAGCAGGAAATCGACTACCCACACCGACTTGGATTTGTAAAAACGTAGGGGCTTGTGCAACTGCAACCACGACCATTCTCTCTCTTGAGTCGAGTTCAACTGCTGTTGCAGTGGCGCCGTATTGGGCGGCAATGCTTTTGAGTTCTGGTTCAACCAATGGTGCAAATTGATTACGTCCAAGCATATCGTGTGCAAGAGTCAGCAACCCTAACCCCAAAGAATATTGTTTATTGATGGGTGAGAGTTGCACCAAGCCTTCATTGGTGAGGGCTCGCAAAATACTCAAACACGAACTGGGTGCCATGTTCAACTGACGAGCAATAGCATTGACACCCATTGAATCAGGAATGCTGGCGAGCAGTTTTAAAATATTGATAGCTCTTGAAACTGCTGGTGCAAGGTTGTTAGTCATGTTTAATAAATTCCGTTTTCATAAACTTGCTTCATCAGTGATTCTTGATGCGCAGGCTCAGCAATCGTAATCATTGATTTAACACGTTGCTCAAGCGTTTTTCCTTTGAGGCGAGCGTATCCGTGCTCAGTGACCACGATATCAACGTCGGTTCGTGCAGTGGTTACTGGCCCCGTTAGTCGATAAACAATTCGGCTGTTTTTGCCTTTTTGTGTGGTGCTTGGCAAAGCAATGATGGAATATCCTCCTTGCGAATTTGCAGAAGCGCGAACAAAATCTACTTGCCCACCTACATTTCCAATATATTGCCGTCCTAGCGTTTCGCTATTGACTTGACCTGTGAGATCAACTTCCAAAGCAGAGTTGATGGAGTAAAAACGTTTGAGTTGAGCCAATGTCGATTGGCTATGCGTATAGTCCGAATTACAAAGGCGAAGTGCAGGGTTTTGATTTGCAAACGCATAGAGTTTTTGAGTGCCAATTAAAACCCCAGCAATACTCACTCCTGGGTCAATTTCTTTGTATGCATTGGTAATTGCACCACACGTGACTAGATCAACAAAGTTGTCGTTAAGCATGCCTGAATGAATACCCAATCCTTGATGCGTTTTGAGTTGCAATAGTAAAGCTTCGGGCACCGCGCCAATTCCCATTTGTAAAGTTGCGCGATCTGCAATGAGCTTAGCTATGTGAATGGCGATTTTTTGGGCAACTGCCGAATGGGGTGCTGGAGGCACTTCAATCAATGGGTGTTGTGATTCAATTGCAAAGTGAATGTCGCTTTCATTCAAGAGGCAATCACAAGGTGTTTGTGGTGCTAAGTGGTTGATTTCCGCAATGACCACTCTTGCCTTTGATATGGCAGCTTGCAGGTAATCATTGCTAAGCGAGTAGCTGTACTGACCTTGCGCATTGGGTAGGCTGACTTGAAGCATAACAACGTCGCAAGCCAAGGTGTCATTTCGGATGAGTTCGGGCAATGCTGAAAAATGCGAGCTGATGATTTCCATGCCACCTGATTCAATCAATGAGCGATGCGTGACAGAGGCCCCAAACCCAGTGAAGGTAAATGTGTCACGATGTTCGGACAAAAAAGTGTTTGTCAATCCAACGCCTAAAAACAGTTTCAATGGACCTAGCTGATGTCTTTGCGCAACCAAAGCTTGGGTAAGGGTTTGCGGTTCTGCTGCGGCTTGGCCGATGATGATTGCGTCACCATTGCGCAAATAGTTGCTCAGGTCGAGTTGGTTTGAGGGTATGCGTTGCACTGGTGTTGTGGGTGTTTATCAATGATGGGTTGAATCAGCCATTGATTGCCGCACTCTTCATCAGCTCTTCAATAGCGGGGTCCTTATAACCTAAGTTTTTGAGAATTTGATTGGTGTCAGCTCCAGGCAAAGGTGCAATTGTGTGCAATTGCGCAGGTGTTTTTTCTAATTTGATGGAGAACCCCAGTTGTTGCCCAGATTTGCCGTTTTCATCTGAACAGTTGATCACCATATTACGTGCTAATACTTGTGGATCAGAAAAAACTTCATGAATGGTATTGACTGGCGCAGCTTGGCTTTCGTGTTCGCCATGGAAAATGCTGAGCCATTCTTGCTGTGTTCGAGTTAATATTTTTTCTCTCACCATTTTGAATAATTCTTCACGTTTGCTTCTGTCATAGCGAAGCTCAATGAAGGATTCATGGCCAATGCTTTTGCAAAAATTAGCCCAGTGGTGCGGCTCAATATTGGTCGTGCAGATGTATTTGCCATCGGATGTTTCCCAAATTCCGGAGATTGGGTTGGGTCGATTGAGTCTGGGTACGGTTGTTTTTTGCAAGGCTTGTACAGACGAGAGAATTGAAAAGTCTAGACTCGAATCGGTCATACTGATGTCGATATATTGGCCCGCGCCTGTTGCATCTTTGGAGCGCAATGCAAGCAAGATCCCGATGCTCGCATGCAAGCCCGCAGTCACGTCTCCAATTGGCGTGCCTAAGAGTTTGGGGATGTTGTCATCCGGATTGCTATTGAGGTGAAACAAGCCGGCAACCCCCAAGCCCATTGGATCGTGGCCTGGCCAGTCTCGGTACGGACCATTTTGACCAAACAGAGTGACAGAGCAATAGACCAGTTGGGGGTGATAGCGAGACAGGCTCTCGTAATCCATCCCCAATCTTTTCATGACACCAGGGCGAAATCCTTCAACTACCACATCACATTGAGCGGCAAGCTCTTTGGCAATTTTTTGTCCACCCAAATCCTTGAGATTCAGGGAAATGGACTTGCGATTTCTGCCTGTGCTGTCAAAAACGGGCTCGGTTTGGAAGGGCGAGCGTGTCTCAGCCGGAACTTTGGCGCCTTGCTCTGCGCGGCGTCCTTTGTTGGCTTTTGCTGGTGCTTGGATGCGGATCACCTCTGCGCCAAAGTCGCCTAATTGCATGCAGCAAAAGGCGGTTGGTAAAAAATCACCAATTTCAAGAACCTTAACACCCTGTAGCGGAAGAGACATGGAAAGACCTCGCATGCTGGATTGACGTATTGTGCTGGCTGAATTATCATTCTATACTTAGAATGGTTAGTTGTCATCTATACAGGAAAAGTTTGCGCTTTGTCCCGATGCTGATCGCTGCCAACTTGACCAACCATTAAAGGAGTTATTCGATGGGATTTGCAAAAATAACAGATGAGGCAATTGCAGAATTGCGCTCACGCATTGGTAAACCTCTTAAGAGAACGACCGCACCTTTTTATAGTGAAATTAATTCAGATGCCTCGCGACATTTTTCGGCGGCCATTGGAGATGACAATCCTTTGTGGAATGATTCAGAATATGGCAAAGGAACGCGTTGGGGCTCGCAGTTAGCTCCGCCATCTATTCTTTATTCCACAGAAAATTCGGTCAGTGGCGCAGTAGAGGGTCTCGCTGGTGTTCATGCCATGTTCGCAGGTACAGATTGGAGATGGTTTGAACCCATACGTGTGGGTACCAAAATGCATACAACTGCTGTACTCAAAGACATGGTTGAGCACAAAACGCGTTTTGCGGGTCGATCGTTTCAACAAATCTATCACGTCAAGTTTTACGATCAAAATAATTTACTCTTGGCTGAAGCAGATTCTTGGTGTTTCAGAACTGAAAGAGATACGGCACGTGAATCAGGCACTAAATATGAAAAAGCATTAGAAGAAATGCATGTTTCAACAGACGCAGAAATTGAAAAATATTTTCAGCACTACCGTGAAGAGAAACCACGCGGCGCTGTTAAGCGTTTGTGGAAAGACGTCAATGTGGGTGACGTTATCAATCCATTGCTCAAGGGGCCTTACACCGTGACATCTGCCGTTGCATTTATGCAGGCTTGGGGCAACTATGCTATTCGCAATCACCGCATTGCATTTCAATATTACGATAGGCATCAACGCTTAGCGCCGCGTAATCAACAAAATGTACCTGAGCCACCTGTTCGTGTGCATTGGGACAACGATTTTGCAAGAACTGTTGGCGTGCCCGCTGCCTATGACTTTGGTCCAGAACGCGTGGCCTGGATTTCGCACATGTTGACGGATTGGATGGGCGATGATGGATTTTTACGTCGACTCAATACACAAATCAGAAGACACAACCCCGTGGGTGATGTGGTTTGGTGCAACGGTGTTGTCACTGGAAAAAGTGTTGATGGCGATCGTCATTTGGTTCAATGTGAAGTGGTGGGCACGAACCAAACCGGCGCGCTTTCAATTAAAGGTTATGCTGAAGTAGAGTTACCTAATAAGTAATGCAACTATCAAACTCAACTGCTGAGTCAGCAGGTTGGCCAGGGCCGCTAGGAGGCATTAAAGTCATTGACTTGACACGTGTTTTAGCGGGCCCTTTCATGACTCAAATCTTGGGTGATTTGGGTGCAGAAATTTTAAAGATTGAAACGCCTGGATATGGTGACGAGACCCGAACTTTTGCGCCCAAAGTTGAAGGTGAGAGTCATTATTTCATGGCACTCAATAGGCAGAAAAAAAGTCTCGTCATCGATCTTCAAAAACCAAAAGGCGCCGATATATTGCGAAAACTCATCGCTAATGCAGATGTACTCGTTGAGAATTTTCGACCTGGAGTTATGGCTCGTTTGGGTTTTGACAATGAGACCGTCAAAGCTATTAATCCGCGTTTAATTAACTGCTCAATCAGTGGATTTGGAATGACAGGACCATTAAAGGACAAACCCTCTTTTGATATCGTCACGCAAGCGATGGGAGGGGTCATGAGTGTAAATGGTGCAGCCGGTTCATTGCCCGTTAAATTAGGTATTCCGATGGGGGATATGGTGGGTGGTATTTTCGGCTCTATTGGCGTTTTATCCGCGTTACTTGAAAGACAGGCCACCGGAAGTGGGCGTCTGGTCGATATCAGTTTGCACGATGGCATGTTGGGTTTGTTAGGTTATCTATCGCAGATTTATTTTTTAACTGGCAAAGATCCCAAACCAGTTGGAACACGTCATCCCAACATTGTTCCTTACGGTGATTACCCAGCAAAAGATGGTCAAATCATCATTGCATGTTTAATGCAAAGTTTCTGGCCTAAGTTATGTGTGGCTTTAGATTGCCCAGAATTCTCGGATGACCCTCGATTCAATACAGTTGCAGCGCGTTTGATTCATCGTCAAGAGGTGGACCGCATCATCAGTGATATCACCTCACAACAAACTGTTGATTATTGGGTGGAGTGTCTAACAAAGCATGATGTTCCTCATGCACCGGTTCTCAGCGTTGGTTCTGCTTTGGAACATCCCCAGTCCATTGCTCGCGACATGGTTGTTAGGGCGATGCATCCGCTGGTTGGTGAAATTCAAATGGTTGGTCGTCCAATCAAGTTTCCCGGTTCACCGCAAACCGCCTTAAATCCACCTCCAGTTTTAGGTCAGCATACAAGAGAAATATTGAGTCGCGAATTAAAACTAAGTTCAAACGAACTAGACATCTTGACCCAAGAGGGTGTGATTGACCGCATTGATTGACTTTAAGGATAAACATGTCTGCTTTGAGCAAAATTAAAGTGGTTGAGTGTGGTGACTTTATCTCTGCTGCATATTGCACTAAACTGCTTTCAGAGTTTGGTGCAGAAGTAGACAAAATTGAGCCGTTAGAAGGTGATTCATTAAGACGCCACGGCCCTTTTCCAAACGATATTGAAGACATTGAACGCTCAGGTCTTTTTATTTATCTCAATAGCGGCAAAAGAAGTATTGCTGCTGATATTCAAACGTGTCAGGGGCAGTTAGTCCTTCATCGTTTGTTATCCAAGACTGATGTATTTGTCACCAATCATCCATTGCAATTGAGGCAGAGTCTCGGTCTTGATGCAACCACATTAAAAGCGCGTTACCCCAACTTAATCATTGTCAGCCTATCTGTTTTTGGAGATACGGGTCCTTATGCGTTGGAGCCAAGTCAAACGATCGATGCTTATGCTGTCAGTGGCACAGCATGGGTCATTGGTGAGCCAGATCGTGCACCGCTGAGCATTCCTTTTTTTCAAGCGGATTATCAAGCAGGTGCACACGCTGCATCTGCAATCACCATGGCTTTGATTGGAAGAAATAATGTAATAAAAAGTAACCTGTCAAATCAGTCACTAGGTGCTTCTATTGATATATCAAGTGCAGATATTTTTTCAGCTGCAAGCGGAACGAATGGTTTAATTTATCTTTGCTATGGTTTGCAAAAATGGGTTCGCGCAGGTCGCAGGGCGTTTGCTTCTGGCGGGCCATATCCCTATGTCATATTGCCTTGTAAAGATGGGGCCGTTTGTTTAATTGGGCGAGCTCGACAAGAATGGCAACGTTTAATCAAGGCTATGGGCGAGCCCGCATGGACGAAGTTAGAGCGCTATCAAGATCTTCATGCAATGGGTAAAGATTACCCTCAAGAAGTTGATGCATTAATTACACCGTGGCTGATGCAGTTCACACGAGCCGAGTTGCTTGGTATGGCTGAAAAACATGGTTTTCCAATTGGTCCATTGCACCGAATGGAAGAAGTGGTTGTATCTGATCAGTTAAAACATCGACAATTTTTTAGAAAAATAAAACTTCCAAATCAAGGATTCATTCAAGTTCCTGGTGTCGCCTGGAAAATGGAGGGACAAAATGAAATTGAATATTCTCATCTGTTTCCAGGCGCGCCGCGATTAGGCGAACACACACACACAGTTGAAATATAAATACATAAAAATTTTAGTTAAATAACGATGTCTAATATAGAACCATTGAAACACTTACGCGTACTCGACTTTAGTTGGGTATGGTCTGGCCCTCTGGTCGCCGCCACTCTTGGAGAATTTGGTGCGCAGGTTATTAAGGTTGAACATGGCAAGCGACTTGATAACTCACGCTTGCGCGGTAGGCCATTGTCAAAGGGTATTGCGTTAGAGGGACCCAGCATTGAGATTGGCCCGTATTTCCACCAAACCAACCATGATAAATTGAGCATTACGCTCGATTTAAAAATGAAGGAAGCGCAAGATCTTTTGCATCAACTCATACCGATGTGTGATGTCATTATTGAAAATCTGAGCCCTGGCGCGTTGGATCGTGTGGGTATGGGTTATAAAGAAGTTTCAAAAATCAATCCAAGATTGATTTATCTTTCTATGTCTGCCGTTGGACAGACCGGTCCTATGCACACCATGCGTGCTTATGCCCCCATCATGTCATCGTATTGCGGTTTTGAAAGCTTGATTGGTTATCCAGATGAGCAATCCATAGGCATGATGAATTTTGGTTATGGTGACCCCAACGCAGCCATTCATGCACTATTACCTCTTCTTGCGTGTATTAAAGAAGTGCAGGAAACAAAAAAAGGTCAACACATCGATATGTCACAAATAGAAGGTTTGATGACTGTGACTGCAGAGCCTTTGATAGATTTCATGATGAATGGCCGACAGGCTAGCCCCGTTGGTAATCGTCACAAAAAAATGGCACCTCATGGCATTTATCGAAGTTTGGGAGTTGATCAATGGGTATCGATTGCAGTTGCAAATGATGCGCAATGGCAGTCACTGATAGACAAGATGGGTAGACCAAATTGGGCACGTCAACCCGAGTGGGTTCACAGTGATGCAAGGGTCAATAAATCGCAAGAATTGGATGATTTGATTGGAAAATGGACTCAACAATTTGAAGCTCATGTATTGGTCAAAGACCTTCGAGGAGTTGGTATCGCTTGTTCTCATGTTCAAGATATTGAAGCTCAATGGGGTGACCCACGCTTTGAAAATCGAGGACTCAGGCAGCAAGTTAACCATCCTATTAGCGGATTAGAGTCTTTATATAGGACACCTTGGAAAATGGATAATTACAAAGGCCATATCAAATCAAGTGCTCCAATTTTGGGTCAAGATAATGATTATGTATTTAAAACATTATTGGGATTGACGCAGCAAAGGTATGAAGAACTGATATCTGCTGGCGTTATTTCTTAGGTGGCAATTGAACTCGTTTGTATATGTCAGACAGAATGGCGTGGTTTTTCAGTCCCTTGCCCGATATTTAAACCGGATACTACCTATTGACTGTATATTTTAAATCTGTATATTCAATTATCGAAAGTATTAAATTTAAAAAGGTGGTAAGAATGTCAAATTTAAATTGGGTTCGAAGCATTTTTGTATTGTTTAATGTGGTGATACTGGCCTTAATGGCTGGTACTGCAATTGCCCAGACCACAGTTGAATGGCGATACTTCACATACTTTTTACCTAACGATAAACCAACCCAACTGACACGAGCATTTGCAGAGGACTTGACTAAGGCTACTGGTGGCAAGCTCAAACTCACGGTTTTTGCAGCAGGTGAGTTGCCTTATAAGGCTCCTGATGTGGTTCGTGCAGTGTCAAATAATCAAGTACAAATGGGTGACGTAGCGCTCGGCTTTGCGTCTGGCGATGTTCCTGATCTCAATGTCTTGCAGTTACCTTTTCTTTGTACAAGTTATGACCAGTTTGATCGTGCTTTGCCTACCGTAGCAGCTATCGTTGACGATCAATTGAAACAAAAGTTTGGAGTGTTTGTAGGAATTCACTGGACGATGCCACCTCAAAACCTGTGGCTGAATCGGCCGGTTGCTCAATTAGACAACTTAAAGGGAATGAAGGTTCGTGCTTGGAACCCTGAGCAGGTCGAGATGATGAAACTGCTCGGTGGCAGCGCTATCTCAATTACCTCTGCAGAAGTCATACCTGCTTTGGAGCGTAAGGTCATTGATGGGGCGATCACCTCAGCCCTTTCAGCGAACGACTGGAAAGCTTTTGAAATCGTCAAAACTGGCTACATGGTTAATATGACGATGGGGCATCAAGTCATGATGGTCAACGCGGCTGAAATGGCTAAGTTGACCCCTGATATTCGTGCCATCCTCGTTGCCAAGATGAAGGAATATGCCCCGCGTTATCGTCAGATGTCAGAGGCCGGTGAGAATGAGGCTCGGCGCAATCTTTTAGCAAACAAGGTAAACCTAGTAGAACCAAGTTCGGAAGATCGAAAGCGTGCTAAGTCAATCATGCTTCCAATGTGGGACTCATGGGCAAAAAGTCACGGCAAGGTAGGCCAACAACTTGTTGATAATGCGATCAAGGCCTGTGCAACAAACTAAAACGTAGATGACTGAGCAACCTGAAGATTCATCTAGTCAGCGTTTGGCTGGAAAAAATATTCTCGCTATGGTTGAATTTGGTCTTGGGCGTCTAGCTGGTTTTATGCTTGTTGCGTTACTAATCCTAACCAATATTGAAGTAGCAGCCAGGTATATATTTAATGGGTCAACACTTGTTGCTGACGAATATGGCGGCTACATCATGGCGTGGATTACTATGCTTGGGGCTGTGCATCTACTACGTGCGGATCGACAACTATCGATGACATGGTTAGTTGATAAAATGTCGCCACGCTTTCAGAACGTTGTTGGAATATGCGCCGCTGTGATTGGACTAGGGGTTAGCGCTGTTCTTCTTTACTCCACCTTCATTTTAGTTGCTGGTAGTGCACGATTAGGTACTATATCTATCCAGCCATCTAAGACACCACTTGTTTGGCCGCAAATTATCCTACCACTCGGCTACGGTTTACTCTGCCTTGCTTATTTGGAAGAAATATTGCGACGTATTTTGGGCTTGGCTCCAAGGCGGAGTGATGTTATGAAAGACGGTATTTGATGAGTTGGCAACTATCACTATTAGTTTATAGCCTCTTACTTGGTGTTGCCATACTTATAGGTGTTCCCGTTGTTGCAGCAATGACTCTCGTTGGAGTAGTTGGCATTACGATTTTGCATGGCACATTGCTATGGGCAAGCTTAGGTGATATTGTTTGGAACACAGTTAACTCTTTTTCGATGACTGCAGTTCCTCTGTTCGTGCTTATGGGTGAAGTAATCCTTCGAAGCGGAGCGTCAAGCCGGTTTTATCAAGGGATATCGGTACTTTTTAGTCGATTACCTGGCAAGCTAGCTCAAGCAAATATTATTGCATGTGCATTGTTTTCGGCAATATCTGGTTCATCAACAGCTACGGCTTTAACCATTGGAACTGTGGCACTTCCGGAAATGCGTAAACGCGGCTACGACGATGCGCTCACTTTAGGAACTTTAACGGGGGGCGGGGCTCTTGGTAATTTGATCCCACCGAGCATATTTCTTCTAGTCTATGCAGCTGTAGTTCAACAGTCTGTCATTGACCTTTTTGTTGCAACAATAATTCCAGGAGCGATTGCGGTAGTGATGTTTATGGCTTACGTTGCTTGGCGTGCGATTCGTGACCCTAGTTTAGTTCCGGCAAAGGCACCGAGGCACACATTAAAAGAATGTCTTTTTGCAATTTGGCAATGTTTACCTATGGCTGGGCTCATTATTGCTATTGTTGGGGGCATGTATTTTGGTGTGGTCACTCCTACGGAGGCCGCTGGGTTTGGTTGTCTGATTTCCTTGATTCTTGGTATTTTCTATCGAGAACTTACATGGGTAAAGTTTGAGCAGGCGCTGATAACAAGCGTTGCAGTTAGTAGCGTTGTGTTACTTATCATCATTGCTGGACAGATTCTCAGTTTCACTGTTGTACAAGCCGGTATAGGGCGAGCCTTAGCCAACTATTTGGTAGAACTCAATCTCAGCCCATTCATTTTCTTCACGGCACTCTTTTTTCTTTATTTGGTTCTTGGTACGTTTCTAGATGGCATCTCTATGATGCTATTGACTGTGCCAGTGCTATACCCAGCACTGCGTGCGATGAACTTTAATGATATTTGGTTCGGCGTTATCCTTGTAATTCAAGCTGAACTTGCTCAACTGTCACCTCCTGTTGGACTTAACCTTTTTGCTGTTCAGTCCATCGCGCGCGACGTCCCTTTGACGACGATCGCTTGGGCTTCGCTTCCTTATGCAGTCATGCTGAGCCTTCTATCGTATTTACTTTATTTTTTCCCAGAGCTGGCAATGTGGCTTGTTGTCAGTTCGAAGCAGTAATTTTTAATGATGATTTGGATTCAACAACATATGCATAGTTTGCTACTCGATGGCATTCACAACCTTTTGAAAGTTGACAAATGACTTATCGTATCGGCATCGACATCGGTGGCACTTTTACCGATTTCGCTCTTTTTGATGATCGTAAGCGTGAGATTATTACTCACAAGGCACTTACCACGCCGTCAGCCCCAGATCAGGCGGTACTTGAGGGCGTCACTGCGTTGACTGCTCTTGCTCACATCAAGGCGTCTGACGTGTCGATGATCGTTCACGGTACCACATTGGTCACCAATGCAGTCATAGAGCGTCGCGGTACTCCTACAGCAATGATTGTTACTCGTGGTTTTCGTGATGTACTTGACATTGGAATGGAACAACGTTACGACCTATTTGATCTTCGAATTAGGTTTCCTGAGCCCTTGGTCCCTCGATCACTTCGTTTCGAGGTAGATGAGCGAGTGGTGATGGATGGAAGCGTTAGGAGACCACTGGTGCTTGACGGTCTTACCGAGCAAATAAAAAAGGCTATTGAATTAAATGGTATCAGTGCGGTAGCAGTCTGTCTGCTTCACTCCTATGCAAACCCGACTCATGAACTCCTGGTTGTCGAATGGCTCCAAAAAAACTTCCCTTCTCTTCGAGTGTCAGCATCCTCCGTTGTATTTCCCTTCGCGCGTGAATATTTGCGTTGGACAACGGCATGCCTCAACGCCTATGTACAACCTTTGGTAGATAAATATATAGATCGACTTCAGCATGGATTAGCTGCTGCAGGTTTCGGCGGTCAGTTTTTAATTATGAGTTCAAGCGGTAGTACCTTGACCCCTGACATGGCACGTAATTTTCCAGTCCGAATGCTCGAATCTGGACCAGCGGCTGGTGCCTTGATGTCTGCTCGCCATAGTCGCTGGCTGGATCAACCGCAGGTTCTGTCGTTCGATATGGGTGGTACCACAGCAAAAGGGTGCGTTGTACGTGATCACGTTCCACTAAAACGCTATGAATTTGAGGTGGGACGCGTTCACGAGTTTAAGCGGGGAAGTGGATTAACGATCAAGATACCAGTCCTTGACATGATTGAAATTGGAGCGGGCGGAGGTAGCCTAGCTGACCTTGACGCTCGTGGAGTCTTGCGTGTCGGTCCTCGTAGTGCAGGAGCAGACCCAGGGCCAGCATGCTACGGGCGAGGTGGGGTTGAACCTACATTAACCGATGCCAACCTAATCCTTGGGTATCTCGACTCAGCATCGTTTTTGGGTGGTCGGATGAAACTTGATATCAATGCTGCACGTTCTGCGATTGAATTGCGCGTAGCTAAACCGTTGGGCTTGGACATTGCCCTTGCAGCATGGGGCATCCATGAAGTGATCAACGAAGATGTGGCCAAGGCATTTCGCGTGCATGCTTCTGAGCGAGGTATCGACTATCGCCATTGCAACATGATCGTGTTTGGTGGCTCCGGTCCCGTTCATGGAGTGCGTGTTGCTCGTAAATTGAGAATACCCCGCGTGATCTGTCCTAGCGGTGCTGGTGTCATGTCAGCGTTCGGCCTTCTCGCAAGTCCGCTCGGTTTTGAGCTGGTCCAGTCTCAGCGACAAGCACTGGCCACGATGACTCTAGAACGATTTGTTCAGATTACCAGCGAACTTGAAGCTCGAGTGAGGTCTCAACTAAAGTCTACCGGTGCAGATATGACCCAATCACAGGTTTTATTTCGTCTAGATATGCGTTACGAGGGACAAGGTTATGAAGTTGAAGTGGTGGTTCCTCAATCACCCAATGCACAAGCGATGGGTCAATTGCCCGAACTTTTTGCTAAGGCATACGAGACAATCTTTGGCATGAGTTTTAACGATCGTGCAGTCGAAATTGTTGCTTGGAAATGTGAAGTTCAAGGGCCAATTCCCGGCTTAGATGCTGTATATCGACTCAGAACTATGACAAATTCTCAAGAAGCACTGCGTGGGCACCGACCGGTTTATTTACCTGAGGATGGAGGTCATATTGAATGCCCTGTCTATGATCGTTATGCTTTGGCTGCTGGTGCAACAGTGAATGGGCCAGCGCTTATTGAAGAAGTTGAGTCAACCTGCGTCCTAGCTCCAGGCGACGTCGCAAATATTGATGAGCAGTTGAATCTTGTCATCGACATCGGGGGCATTTAATTATGAGCGTCGACATCATCTCTCTTGGTATCCAATGGGATCGCCTGATTTCTATTGCTGATGAAATCATTAATACATTGGTACGATCTTCATTCTCAACCAATGTGCGCGAAAGCTATGACCTATCTTGCGTGGTTTTTGACAGTCGCGGTCGTGCAATTGCACAAGGTGCATACAGCGTACCTTCATTCACGGGTACTGCACCAGCAACACTGAAGGCCATGTTAGATCGGTTTCCAGCAGAGACATTGCGCCCAGGGGATGTTGTCATGACTAATGATCCATGGATTGGTACCGGTCATTTATTTGATATTAATGTGATGCAACCAGTTTTCCGTAAGGGAAGCATTGTTGGGTATTCGATGAGCATCACGCACCTACCCGACATTGGTGGGGCTGGCTACTCAGCTGCTGCAGGAGAAATCTATGAGGAGGGTTTACGTCTTCCTATTTGCATGCTTGCTCATGGTGGAAAACTTAATGAGCCATTGTTAGAGTTAATACGTTTAAATGTGCGCGTACCCGAACAAACTCTTGGGGACTTGTTGGCCAATCATGCATGTACCACCGTTGGCGGACGTATGCTTAACGAATTGATGGATGAGTACGGTCTTGAGTCTATTGACTTGCTTGCTGATGCAATACTTGAGCACTCTGAACTTGCGATTCGTGAGCAGATTGCGTTACTGCCTGAAGGGGTATACAGTAATCAAATCGAAATAGAAGGACAAGACGGACCGCTCACACTTGCTTGTACAGTTACCATCCGTGCAGGTGAGGTTTTGGCAGACTTCACTGGAACTTCTGCATCTATCAAGAAGGCGATTAACGTGCCATTGTGCTACACGCGCGCGATGACATGTTATGCAATCAAGTGTCTTACAACACCGTTGATCCCCAATAACCAAGGAAGTGTGAGTCCTATATCTGTCACTGCTCCTGAGGGTTGTCTTCTTAATGCAGTATCTCCCTCCGCTACAGGTGGAAGGCACATTGTGGGACATTTCGTCGTTCCTCTGATTTTCGGTGCTCTTGCTGATATCGTCCCCGATCGAGTTCAAGCCGATTCTGGAATGCTCAACTTAATCAATGTGCAGGGGCATACGCGCGATGGACGCGGTATTTCTAGCATCTTTTTTGCTGCCGGAGGTTTTGGTGCGCTCGACGGAATAGATGGTGCACCAACTACGCCATCACCTTCTAATATGACAGGCACTTCAATAGAAGTTTGGGAAGACCTAACTGGTATGCTTATGGTATCAAAGGAGTTATTAGCCGATAGCGGTGGCGCAGGTGAGTTCCGTGGCGGACTTGGTCAACGCATAGAATTTATAAATGACAGCGGTAACGACATCTCTATAGCCTGTCTCGCTGGACGTACCGAATTTCCACCTAAGGGTGTTCGCGGTGGTAGTCCTGGTGGCCTGCGAGAGATTCGAATTAACAACGAAACTGTGCATCCAAAGGGACGCTATGTTCTAGCACCAGGCGACAGCCTCACCTTGTTCGAGGCTGGTGGTGGTGGCTTCGGGGATCCACGAAAGAGAGATCGTGCTGCACTTCTTCGTGATATCGATCAGGGGTTCGTAACTGATAAGAATCTGGGGCAGTATGAGTAGTCCCCTGAGGCTTTTAAACAAAGTGCTAGGTTGTATATTTTTAGCAATGCATTTTTTATGGTCAAGTTGTAGGAACTATCGCTAGATTTTTGAATTTAAAACTATTAATACTCTACGACTGTTAACCATTTTTTATACTCGTCTCGTTTGCCCATAACGACATCCAGATAAAGATCTCTTATGCGTTTTGTTAGTGGACCTGGACGTCCATCAGCAACAGGTAGCCGATCCACACTTGATATGGGTACAACTTCCCATCCTGAGCCGCAAAAGAAAAGTTCTTCAGCACTGTATAACTCTGTCCTATCAACTGGACGTTGTTCAACCTCCATTCCAAACTCCTTAGACACCAAATCTATTAGCGTCTCTCGAGTAATGCTTTCCAAAATACTTTCCGTTGATGCGGGCGTTACAAGTCGACCTTTCCTAACCATAAAGAGAGTAGCTACTGGAGATTCAGCTACCTTGCCGTCTCGAGTCAACATCAATGTTGCGTGATAGCCATCCAGTTGTGCTTGCATCATCCCTAATCTTCCATTGCTGTAGTTAGCGCTGGCCTTAACTCGAGGTGGATTTGCAGAATCATGTACTCTTTGCCAAGATGAAATATTTACCGCCATACCAGTTTGCTGCCAGTCCTTAAATGGATAAGTTCCAACAGTCACGACTAGGCTAACAGGTGATGAAGTGGTAATTGAAGGCGTACCAGTGATTAAGGCCATGACACGCATGTGAATCGACTTACGCAAGTTATTAATTTGGATCGCTTCAATAACTTGAGCACACAATTCTTCAATTGTGTAATGGGCGTCGTAGCGCATCACTTTCATTGACTCTTGGAGTCTTTGCATATGATTTTCTAATCGAAACACATACATGCAGTTCTTTGGTTCGCTCCAGTATCCGCGCACGCCTTCAAATACCATTGCTGCATAGGTGATAGCTGGTGCGAGTACATGCACCTTGGCTTCAGAAAATGGAATGGCTTTGCCATCCATCAGAATATATTTAGCTTCTTCCATGGGGTTGGTCTCATGTTAATGTGTTAGTCTGAGCACAAGGCTTGAGTGAAAGCGGAGACAATCACGGGGATGTGTTGACGAGTAATTTCATAGTAGATCGCAAGCCTTACGCGATTCACTCCAAAAGGTAATACCAAAACTCCAAATTTGGCAAGTGTCTTGCTAAATTTCTGTGCGCCCCCGAAGCGCGGATCGAGGTCTATTAAAACGAGATTTGTCGAAACTTGGCGCTGACCAGAGGAAATGCCTTGCAGGCCAGTAAGCGCCATTGATAATTTAAGCGCAACAGCATTGTCTTCAGCAAGTCGTTGGGGCATGGACTGCAGGGCTACCCTACCAGCAGCAGCAAGGATCCCAGCAGGTCTCCACCCCCCACCAAACATCTGGCGCACGCGAACGGCCTCTTCAATGAAGTCACGCGAACCCGCAAGAATAGCGCCGAGTGGCGCTGCTAATCCTTTATTTAAGCTGAACGCAACTGTATCTGCAGTTGTACATAACTGTTCAGCAGAAACTTTCAATGCCGCTGCTGCATTAAAAAGTCGACTGCCGTCGAGATGAACAGATGCACCATGAGATTTCGCTGTTTGTCGCATTTTTATGCAGGTGGGAATGTCAAGAACAGCTCCTCCGCTGCGCACGTGCGTGTTCTCCATCACCAGCAGCGATACGCGCGAGCGTTGAGTATCAACACCTAAGAAGGCCTCACCAAGAGCATCAAAATCAGGCACGCCATCAATTCCTGGAATAGCTTTACACATCACACCGCTTAGCGCAGCAGGTCCACCAGCCTCTGACATGATGACATGCGAGTTTGATTCAGCAACTAGTGAAAAGCCAGGCCTTACTGCAAGATGAATTGCGATTTGGTTGGCCATCCCACAACTTGCACAAAACAGCGCATCTTCTTTGCCAAGTAGTTGCGCTGCCAGCGACTCAAGTGAGGAGACTTCCGAGTCTTCCCTGAGGCCGAAGCCACCTCTCAGAGAAGCAGAATCCATCATTGCAGAAATCATTTCCGGAGTCGGTCTGGATAAAAAATCAGATCGCAGATCAATGGGTAGCATTTACAAACTCCTAAATATTTCTTGAGACTTGCCGACCATGTGCAAAAAAAGAAAAGGCAACTCTTAAAAAATCATCTATAGATTATCATCTTATATGCAAAAAATATAAACGTCTAATGTTTCGTAAAATTGAATAATAATTGTAAATTACAAATTTTCCAGGACTTTAGTAGATTTTGCACTCGGCGCTGTTATTTTGCAAGTGAAAAGTTAGAAGCTAGGCGAGGGGCTCGAATCGAAAAAGGCAAAAGTTAAGCTCTAGGCGAGGTGCTCGAACAAGTTAGGGCCAAAAGTTCAGTAACAAAAGATGCTAGTTTTAAAAATTCAAAAGTTTTGACTCCCTGCGCGGGTCAAAGGTGATGTGGACTACAACGATTCTGTATGCAGTGAAATCAGTTAGACTAAAAAAACTCTGACTGAGGTTAGATCAACATTTAATTCTGGTCAATTGTAATAAATTAAGTATT
>Ga0214919_10003746_pt1 | contig 22683 bp, 24 predicted proteins | sample LL1503_MetaG_FD_177994 | JGI IMG/M metagenome (GOLD analysis project Ga0214919, IMG submission 177994) | Freshwater microbial communities from Lake Lanier, Atlanta, Georgia, United States - LL-1503 | ecosystem: Environmental > Aquatic > Freshwater > Lake | place: USA: Georgia | collected... | reverse complement strand
TATACGACGACGAGTCAGTGACGCCGGCCAACCCCACATTCGGCAGCTCCACGTACATGCTCTTTCTGGAGAAGGCATAAATATTATACGCAATGTATATGTAGATGCCCGATATATTCCTAAGCGATTATACAATAGGTGTATGCATACCATGCCACGCACCGAATGTGAAATACATGAAAAACTGTCTACGAAGCTTGGAACTACAGACCGTCAAGCCGGATTTTGTCGCCATCAGCATATCAGGTGTCATACATAAACACTCTTTTTCAGGCTACTCCTTCCCCGTCTATGTCACAGAGACGAGCGATCCTGCTACCGCCGCGACAAATAGGAATAGGGCCGCCGCCCTTATCGCCCCTTTAGTGGATATACTGAGTTTTTTTGACGCAGATGATATCATGCATCCGCGCCGCCTGGAAATGATTCTGAGAGCATTTAGGCAACAACCTATTGAAATCCTGCTACATTCTACTTTAGTATCTGGACTCAGTGAAATACAACATCGCGATGTGGCGACGCTTCCCTGGCATGAACTCACAGGGAAGGTCTACACGAACAACTTCATTGTAGGGCGTGACAGTGTATGTGGCCGTGTGTGGTTTGATGCTCAGACAGTCCTAGGCGACCAGCAACACGCACGGCAGCTAGGGACGTGTGGGCATGTCTCATGTGCCTCTTCTCTTTGGAATAAAATACCTGTGCCTGAAGCCTCCAGCCCCTATGGGGGAGAGGATTCCGAATATATCTATCAAATGTACACGGCCGGCCATCCCCTCGGCTTCACACAAGATATTCTTTCCAGATATATACAAACACGCAGTAGTGGTATTGGCGCCCCTGTACCCTTCCCCTACTCCATACCAGACGAATACGTTGTTTCTGCCGTGCCAGAAAAAGTGCGCGACTTCTCGGAAGTTGTTCCTGGTACACGCTCCAACTATACATACGGGCCAGGGCAGTATGACGCTTACTTACAACAATACCGTGAATCCAGATTCGCACATACCAAGAAGAAGGGGGGTTGGGATTGTCTACGCCACTATGAAATCCTGGCATCAGGGTGCATTCCTGTGGTGGAAAGTCTGGAGGATATTCCTGCCGATACAATGACGACCTACCCGAAAAAGATTCTCTCAGAGGCCTACTCCAACCTTCTACCATGGACAGGCTCAGAAGAGCAGATCTTCCTCTATAATGAGTATGTAGAGCGTCTACTACAGCACTGTAGGGAGAACTGTACCACGTCCAGCTCTGCTAGGAGCCTTTTATCAATGATACCTTCCCCGCAGCCGAAGATTCTGATGATTCTCTGTCACCCAGGAGAGAACTATTCTCGCGAGTTTCTCTCTATTGGCCTAAGACGCCTATTAGGTAACCGGTTCATTGACTATCCCAAGAATGAGGTTCTGTACAAGGGATGCGACACTTCTACAAAACATGGAAATGGATTCGGCTATGCCGGCCTCCTAGAAGACATTGATATTGATAGATCTGCTATACCAGAACGGATTCTGGGAGGAGAGTTTGACGCCATCATATACGGAAAAGTGGGCCATGATGAAACCGCCCTCGGCTGTTATCCCCATCTACCGCATATTGAGTTCGTGCGTCAGGCTTATACGAAAGACCGTATCTTCTTCCTGTATGGGGGAGATGGATGCCAGAGTCTTAGACATAATACCTACTATACGCAACATCTGGTGAAACATATGGAACTCGCTACGTGTGTCGTACGTGAGCTGGAACGTTAATATCATATTCTTTTATGGCGTACATGTGCCTCGGATCTACTGTGTGGAATCCTATGTCTTGATGAACAGAATAAAGCATGATTTCTGTACATAGGGGGGAGCAGTAGGCCGCGCTAGTACCAAAGTTGGAGCGCAGAGAAGTTATGATACGCCTACAGGAGAGAAGCGACATGTGGTCGCGCACAATCTCTGCGTACCGATTGTAGGAGTTTCCGAAATCAAAATGAATGTCGTCGGACCTGTCCCAAAATACGAATGTATAATCCTCATCGCACAGCTCTTTAAAGTGGGTATACATTACACGCGCGTCACTTGTAATGTATATCTTTCCCTTTATCTGCCGCTCCTGTAAATAGCCTTTCACCTTTCTGGCAAACTCTGCGAAGCGGTCTGTAGGAATGTATTGGCGCGCTGCGGAGTGCGGCATACAGAATGTATCGCCACACCGAATCTGTACACCGCAATCGTATGTCTCCATATCTCGGAGATGATGCCGAATAGGTAGGAGCTGGGTGAAAATGTGTTGATAACTCTGTATGGCGGTATGTTCATAGTCACGACGGCCCACACTCGGTAGATGGGGATTCTTCCATAGGAGTATTTCCAGCGGCTTGTTCATTTGTATGTAGACTACCTTGCCATTCCACGCAGAAAGCAAATCCTGTTCTGCGAGAACGGCAGAGTAGTTCGCGTTAATAATATTCAGATGAATATCTACGGGAGAATCTTTTGCGAAAAAGTTGTCCCCGTGTTCGCACAACATACGGTATTCATCGTCCCAATCCACGAGGAACTTCGCACCGAGTACGGCGGCAATCGTATACGCGCCAGCCATTCCTACAATGCGGTCGCCGTATCCACCATTATGACGTTTTGATCCGAACACAATCGTTGTAGTCGGATCCATCTGTCTGTAGGATGGGTCATAATGTTTAGACCAAGTTCGCGAAGTTCTCTATTGACCCGTCCTTTATGAAGAGGCTCTGTACGGGTCCCATGATTCCATTCGCGTCGCATATGCGGAAGTGTACATGCGGGGATAACTTACCCATCAGAGGTACTTTATAAGACTGCGGGGGGCCGCGGAAACGTAGAATCGCATTTCCCTGCTCATCTGCCTCTACGACTCCGGAGTTGTCAAACTCGCTATAGGCCTTATCCCAGTTAGGAACATCCTTACCCTGGGTCGGGTTCGGCTCTGCGGCCCAGTAGACTACTTTCGCCTTCGGCAAGGTCCGAATAGATGCCTGCTCGTTCGCGTTCTGCGGGGTCTTTACTACTAAGGCACCCCCAGGTAGTACAGTCTCCCCGAGAAAGGGGAGATACATGTCACGACGAAACATGAGAAAGAGCGCGGCAATACCTATGATGATGTAGACCCATTTCGCGTATCTAGGGGCCAGGAAATAGCGGGGGATGTCTATACCCATGACGCCGATTGTCAGCCAGTTAATCGCACCGAGCAGCACCAGCCCGACAATCAGAATATGTAGCCATTTCATGAATACCATTGTATTTGGATCTGCCTGAAACATATTCATTTCTATTATATGGAATAGAAATGAGTGGCTGTGCCTTACGTCGCTGGGGTTCAGGATCAGCTTGTGTGAAAGAGCCTAATACGCAGGCTAGTAAGGAGATGAGCGCGGCCTTGGCCGCCATGAAGGCGGAGCGCAATAGACAGGATACAATGTGGCTAGAACCTACCGCAGAACCGGCTGTAAATAATACGGAACATAACCAGACTCATACTTCGCAACATTCACGCAAATAACTACGATTATAAGCCCCACCGTGAGCAAGGTCATACTGTATTTGCTTTTGCGTAAATACAGTACCCAGAGTAATAGGAATGACCCTATTACCAAAAATGAAATGAGCTTCCACATGTAATATTGTTCCACGCCGTTCATTCTAATATATATGTAGAAATGCCCAGTTGCGACAACTATTTCGGAAAGATTTACGCACACCTCGGAGCTGCCTTAGCCATTTCCGCAGTGAGCGCAGAGTTTAGCGATATCGGTGACACGATGTACGGAAACGCCTCGGTCCTCTTAAAGTTTCTCGGGAATATGGCGATTATGTTTGCCACGATGTACGGTATTTTTGTGACGAAGCCTGGTGGTATACCGAAATACGCATTCTTCGGATTATTCGCGTTCTGGATAGGGCAGGTGATAAAACCGTATGTGAATCACCTACAGGATAAGGGGGCCTTAGTGCGTGTTCTTACTCTCACCACCGGCGTATTTGTAGGAATGATGGCCCTCGGATTTTATGATCGCATGAATATTCTCGGCCTCGCTCCCTACCTTTTTGCCGGTCTCATAGGTCTCATTATAGCGCAACTCCTTCTATTAGCCTTGGGAACCCCGGAAGAAAAGGCGAAGGGGTTTCAATGGCTGAACATTATCGGTGTCGCCCTCTTCGCCGTATTCACTGCGTTTGATGTACAGGTTCTGCGCGTCTCGGCCGCCGCGTGTAAGGTGGCTCAGAAGAAGTTCAAGATACAGCCTGATTACCCGCGTGATAGTCTAGGCCTGTACTTAGACTTTATCAACCTCTTTGTACGAATGGATAACAACTGATTTTTTTCCAAGGATCCTATCAGAATGCTCTCCTATATATCTCCTGCGATCGGTATTACACTCAGTTCTTTGATTATTTATTACCTGAATAATCTAAAAACGATTGGATGTGCGTGTGCCTTGAACTATAAGCGCGACTATATTATGGGCTTTTCTGGCATCCTTATTGCGATGAATTTGGCGGCAGTTGTAGTAGGGGGGTCCCATAAGCTTGCGGCCGTGTATATGAAATACCCCGTATTATATGGCTTTCTGGTCGCCCTTACAATAGGTGCCATAGTCAATATAGTATTTACATTACAGTATGTGGAAGAAATGAAGCGTATTAACTGCGACTGCTCCGAATCGGTGTACAGAGATATGATGTTCATTCTTGCTATTATACAAGCTGCGTCCTACGGTATTATCGCTATTCTAGCAGCATATCTCGGCTATTCAGCAGTAACAGCGATGAAAATGGGACGGCGTTAGTTGCGCCGCTGCTTCTTCTGCCCGCGTCTACGCGTCTTTCTCTTTCTGCGACCCCCCCCTTCTTCAACCCCCGCCTCCCCTTCCAAACGCACCACTTCATTTGCGGCAGCGTCACGTATCTTCGCATAAAAGGCGGCGAGTCCTAATAAATAGTCCTGCTGACCGAGGTAGTTGTCAGGGTATCGTAGAGCCGCCTGGTGAATACCACCCTTCATATATACCTCCCCACTTCCAAGTACGTCCTCTTTACCATCAAAAATATCATTTATATACTTCTGTACTTCCGTCGCCCTATGAATCTCCATTCTATACTTATAGGGGGATTTATTACGTGTACATGCGCAGAACAGACTCGTCCATCTTATCATCCTTCTTCTTCAGGAATGTGTCAATGTGCGACTTCTTGACGATGAACGGGAGCTGGAAGTCGGGAATGTGGAAGGGCAGGTCCTTCGTATTGAAGATGCGTAGCATATTAATCTTCTGTACGACCGCCTCAATACACCGCTTGAGTTCGCGCACACCCTTCTCCTCCTTGGCATACTCGGTCAGTAGATGCTCCAGCGCCTCATGACTGATTGACACCTTCTCATTCAGGTTCACCTCCTTCAGGGCAGAAGGAAGCAGGAAGGTCTCCGCGATAGTCATCTTCTCCTTCGGGCTGTAACCATTCAGCTGGATGACCACCATACGGTCCATTAGTACGCGGTCAATCTTCCCCAGGTCATTCGCGGAGAAGGTGAACAGCACCTTGCTGAGATCCAGGCGAATGCCGCTGAGATACTTGTCCTCAAACTCGCTGTTCTGTACAGGGTCCGTGAGGTGTACTAGGAGATTCTGAATCTCCTCACCCTTTGGGGTGCTGCTAATCTTATCCAGCTCATCAAACATCAGCACCATAGACATGGACTTCGCGGCCACCAGCGAGTTTACAATCTTGCCGCAGTGTGACCCCTCATACACGACCTGATGACCAATATAGGTGCTGGCATCCGAGTCACCACCGAGGGAGATGAACTGGAAAGGCCAGCCGAGCGCCTTTGCGATACCATTCTTGATGAGGCTGGTCTTACCAATACCGGGGGGGCCGGAAAGTAGGAGAGAGAGGCCACCCGCGTCCGGGTTCGCAATCTTGCTTGCGATGAACTGTAGGATCTGGATCTTGGACTCCTCCTGGCCGTAGATGGCCTCATTCAGGCAGCGCCTAGCACGCTCCATGAAAGCCGAACAAGTCTCCGAACCGTCGGACAGCTTCACAGGAATCTCCTTGTAAACGGAGAGAGGGAGAGACGCGAACTTCTCCAGCCAGGCGCGCTGCTTGAAATACTCGCCGGCGCCAGGATCCAAACTCTGTAGAGAGTTGTACTTTGCGAGTACCATTGCCTGCGTATCCGGATCCAGCTTCATCCCTAGAATCTTGAACATCATGGATTGGGCATTGTTCGCAGAACTGGGCTTACGGTCCAGCGTCGTAAGAAGCTCCGTCTGCTTCTCCGGAGTGAGGCGCTTGAACTCGTCAATCTGGTCGTCAATGCCGCCGTCCTCAATAGGCTTCGTCACGAGTTCCACGAACTTCTTTACCGCCGCGCTCTCCTTCTTCATATTGTGGCGTTGAGGGATCATGCGACTATCCGGGGCTGCCTCGCCGCCTCCGAAACTGATGACGAATCCTGGCGCGCCCGCCTTCGCATCCTCCTCGTCATAGTCCTCATCGTCCTCCTCCTCGTCCTCCTCTTCTTCCTCCTCCTCGTCCTCGTCCTCGTCATCCTCCTCTTCCTCCTCCTCAATCACTTGACGACGCTTGGGTTGAAATCCACGACGAGCCGTAGAGCGCTTCACAGGGGGTGCCTCCTCTTCCTCCTCGTCCTCGTCCTCCTCCTCCGAAGAACTGCTCTCTACGACACGCCCCTTCGTCTTTGGCTTTACTTTTACGTACTCCTCATCGGCCGCCACAGGCTTCTTAGCGCTCTTCTGAACAGGCGACTCCTCTGCGGCATATGCCTTCCTGATACGGCTCGTGGCCTTCGCAGCGGCACGGCGCGCAGAACGACGAATCTCGCGCCGCTGCTCGGGAGTCAGATTCGTCGCGTCACTCGGGGTATCATCGTCGGAGGCAGCGGTATCCTCATCAGAGTACATGATAAGGCCGCGAATGTTGCCGTGACTGTCCACGCTCGCATCATCGTCGTGCGCCCCACCACCCTTACGCTTAGTAGGGGGCTTAGCCTTTCCCTTGTTATCGGGCAACTCCTTCTTCTGTACCTTGCTAGAGTTCCTGAGAGGCATTCTAGAAAGATGTAGTTTTTGAACTGCTATAGAAAATACAAACCGGGGTTCGCCGCCAATTTTAGGCGCGGCGGCGGCTGCTACGGCGACGGCCGCCCCCGCGCTTCCGGGAACCAGCCACACTCTTCGCAACACTCCCTACACCCTTCGCAACACTTCCCACACCGCGCCCTACACCCTTCGCAACACTCCCCACACCGCGCCCTACACCCTTCGCAACACTCCCCACACCCTTGCCCACCCCACTCCCGATGTTACTCGCCTTACGTGTAACATGTCTGAGCGCCATGTTGGTGTGCTTCGCAAAAGAGTTACCCACCTTCCCCACGCCAGAGAAACTCTCCTTCACGATTTTCCCCGCCGTGGTACCTACCGCCTGGGCAGACTCGCCAGACGCCGCAAATAGGTGCTTTAACGGACTCCATATCGCCGAAAAAAGACCAGACGAACGCGAGTTTCTACGAGTTCTGCCGCGCTTTGCCATTTCTACTAACCACTTAGATTATCTTTCACATCCATGAGGATAAACCTGGCTTTCGGAGAAATACTTGGTAGGGAATCCCTATTCTTGATAATGTAATCAATGTGCGGAAGTGACAGGCGAAGTAGGGAGATTCTGGAGGATGTTGTGAATCTGGAGTGCTTCCCCTTGAATACGCGGGACATTCTTAGCAGACAGTCCGTGTACTCCTCAATAACCGTCTTTTTGTCCTCCTGGCCGGAACCCTTCCGAATATACTCAAAGATCTTGGTAAATGTCCTCTCCAGATGGGACAGCTCAATAATCTCTAGCATCGTGAGTTCCGCAATAAACTGACTGTAACCGCGGCGATATCTCTTTTCAATATTTTTCTCAACGAACGATGCGTAGCCCTCTCCGCCCTCCACCTCCTCCACGTCATCAAAGATGGCGAGATAGTTCTCCTGTAGGGTGTTCATTTCCTCCAGAATCACCTTGTAGCGTGTGGAAATCTCGCTCAAGAGTTTGGCGTACAAGCTACAATATATCTCCTCGGACGCAGCCTTCTTGAATACCATACGCATAAAATGCCGGATCATTTCGGCCACGTCGGGGTCATCCGACCCGAGAATCTGGTAGAGAAAGTCACGGACATCACTATAGGTGGCGGGGCTGAATTTATTCATCTTGGATAGAATAATATTGTTCAGAATCTTGTCATTTACATTCGTTTCCGCGGTATTTACAAACTTTGACTGATATTTTGTGGGGACATATGTGGCAGGAGACTTTACAATAGGACTAGCTGCATTGCTGCCGCCATTGCTGCCAGGCGAATCAATAGGTGTGGGGAGAGACTTCGTGGAACCTACACGATGAAATCCCTGGCGGGGCGAACTGGATGAGAGAGAACTATTACTCCCGTTCCGAAACATGGGGCGCTCTCCATCCGTACCCCGCCGCCACTCAATATTCGTTTCGTGTAGGTCGCACAAGTCTTTCAGATTTGCCACGGCCTTACAGATCTCTGCCGAAGGCCTCCCCGCCTTTGCCTGCTGGGCGAGGATTTTCTGGATGGTTTCCATATTACGAACTCCCTCCGCCATATATAAATGAATAGTTTGATTACCTTAAGTATGGCTATTCCTTAAATTTTATAGGGGTAAAAACCCTTAGTTGCGCGTCAAATGACAGGGTCTAAGTTTATACGGAATGAAAAGGATGGCAACTGTAAAGGAAACTATTTCGGCGGGCTATAAACTCATCAAGGATGCGAGCCTGGAATCACTCGCAGAGAAACTCGGCTGCTCTATGGCCAGCGCATCTTCCGAGTTGAAGAAACAGATGGCCACCGGCGTACTCACGAAGCCTGGCGCCCTCATCGCCCGTCAGCATACAATCATGTACCTTCGCTCTAAAATGCCATCATTAAAGGCGAAGTGGAATGCGAAGTTTACGAAGTTGGCTGAACTAGAGGCCGACGTGGCCCCCTTCTTTCAAAGGGGTGGCAAGGCGAGCGGCAAGGACATGTTGGAGGATGATGCCATATCCCAGCTATCGTTCAGCCATAAACTCCTGAAGCCGCTGAATCAGGTCCCGTGGATGATACTGTGTATCACACTATTCAAGGTGTGGATGGTACCGGCCATCAGCATCATGACCCCCGTATTACTCTGGATTCTCCCCTATATTCTGCTAAGGTTCGTATATCTAATGCCTATTACGCAGGAGCAGTATACGGAAATCATTCAACAGATGTTCATGGGTTTTTCGCCTTTGGATGCAGCCCGTAACATGGAAGGGATTGGCCCAGGCCCAGGCCAGGCACGCCGACCTCTCACCCTACAGACTATAGCGCAGTATTGTATATTCGGATTCTCCCTTGTCCAAAGTATGATTCAGCCTATACAGAATGCGAGACACCTCTATAAAACGGACAGCGTATGCTATTCCATCGGCTCCAAGGTCATAGAAATCCGCAACATTGTGCGCGAACTACGGGCGGACCTGGATAAGATGAATGGCCCTCATTCCAAGCTGAGTCATGGGTTGGAGTCATTATCGGACACGGATATACGCCAGACATTCCTTTTCGTACATGAATATCCCGATAATCTCCATATTGTTCTCAGGGATCTTGCGAAACTGGAATGTATGTGGCGCATCGCATGCTTCCCACAGCTAAATCCGGTTGTATTCAAGCGCGACATCTTTGAGATAACGGACGGAGTAGATTTATCACTTGATTCGGCCAGCCTCGTGGCATCCTCTATACAGCTAGGTCTACATAAGACTCCCCACGCAGTCCTTACAGGGCCTAATGGTGGTGGCAAATCCTCCTTCTTGAGAGCCACTCTTCAGACAGTTGTACTCGCACACTCCTACGGCATGGCCCCCGCGAAGAATACTCTTATACCGAGATTCCTCTGGATAGCATCCGGTATACAGCTTCGCGATACACCTGGCAAACTGTCCATGTTTGAAACGGAGGTGAAGTTCGCAGCCGACTGTATTAAAACGGCGGGGCGGGACGGGCCTGGTCTTGTACTCTTTGATGAACTGTTCCACAGCACGAACCCTCCCGACGGAATACGGACAGCCAATCTCTTCCTTAAGAGTCTGTGGGGGAAGAAGGACCTATTTAGTATCGTCAGCACGCATGTATTCCCTCTAGTATCGGAGGCACCGAAGAATGTGCAGCCGATTTGCTGCCCTGCGAAGGAGCTGGAGGGGGGTGGTATTGAGTATAGTTTCGCCGTACAGCCAGGCATTTGTCAGGTGAGCAGTGTACACAAAGTGTGGGACCGTTTCGGCCTCGCCTAGTTGTCTGCGCTAAAGGAGACACCGGCAAAGTCTATACAAGAAAAAGAATAAATGCCCACCGAATCGCTTCTTATCGGACTATTCGTGCTGCTCATATGCGGGGCCGTTTCCTTTTATCTCTATGTGAGACTGATGTACGCTGAGAAGAAGCTGGGAGTGATGGAGTCTATCCTCGTGGACCTGAAGGTGGCATTTGATTCGCTGATGTCGGAGCATGTACACCACCACGCCCCTCCTGCCCCTATAGTGCAAACACCGGGTCTACAGATGTCTACCCCGGTACCTCTAGAGCCGGCGGAGTCCGAGAATGTGGTAGAGGGTGGTGCACCGGTAGCTGAAGCGGATGCCAACGCAGAGGCTAGCGCAGAGGCCTCGGCGGCCGTACCCGAGGAGCAGTTCTATTCTTCTATCCTGGAGCAGGTACATGATAATGTAGCCGCAGGCGAGCCGAACCTTGATGGACTTAGTCGTGCCGATCTCATCACCCTAGCAGAGAAGAAGGGCCTTCGTGTGAAGAAGAGCATGAATCGTGAGAACGTACTCAACCTACTGCGTCGTTCCGACAAGTCACAGAATGAGACGTTATCAACAGAGAATGTCTCCGGACCTATCGGAAACGGGTTCCAGGCTGGCGCTTCTCTGGACGGCTCTCTGCCAGCAGCCAATGTGGCATCTATTTAAAACAACGACGGACACTATAGTAGAAGGGGTAATATGGATTCAAAACTATTTCGTTTACCTACAAGCCCTAATTTTTACGCAACTATTTCCACCGCAGACCCTTTTAATACAAACGATAAGCAAAAGTGGAGTCAAGTCCCAACTCCCGACAGCAGATTCCCTGGTTGGGCGGCCCCCATGTCGGATGGTCGTCTGGTGACGAGCTACCAGAATCACTGCTCGCAGAATGTACCTTCTGGAAAGCAGTTTGCCACAAAAGAGTGGATGACGCACAACGCGACGGGCATTATTGAACTTACGCGCACACGTCTTTCTAGGCAGACAGGGGCGGTCTACGGGCTGGATGAATCTGTGGTACCTCCGCCCGAAAGAGTGGTGGAGTGTACCAGATCGGATTGTTCTGCGCGGCCCACAGGCCTTCCTGGGGGGATTGGCACCGAACGTGCGCCGCAGCCATTACCTGAGCTGTTTGGTACATGGGATCCGCGCGAGTCATCCGCTGTTCGGCCGAAGGCGGATGTAAAGATAACGACCTATTACGAGGGGGGGATTAATACGCCTCGTGGTGGTGAACTCAGATAATGAGCTGTAGTAATAAAATAAATAGTATGGACAACGTTCATATTATTTATTTATGGATGATCACGCTATACTGTCACTGCCCTGAGTTCCATCTTTGTCCGCAGATAGACGTTACAGTGTTTGGCGTGTTCCTCGGCAGTTTCAAGGACTAAGCGCTGTTTACAGAATAGGCAGCGCTTATTAAATACTCTTAGGTAGGCTATAAAGAACAGGCAGCAGAAGCAGGCCGAAACCCCTATAGCGGTTACTACATTTATGATGATGATCTCTATTAATAGGGTATTGTCGTCGCGTACGGTGGGAATACTCGCAGAGGTAGGAGTGGCGGAGATGGTAGTTGTAGGGGTAGGGCTGGCCGTTACGGTCGTTGTGACGGTTGTTGTGACGGTCGTTGTTAGATTAGCAGATACAGTTGGAGATACAGAAGATGACACGGTATTAGTGGGCGTATCACTAGATGTGTAGGTTGTGCTTGACGTGGGGGAGAGAGTAGGGCTGGCGGTAGAAGTTTCAGATGTAGTAGGGGTGAGCGTAGAAGTCACCGTGGTACTAGGACTGTCGGTAGAAGTTTCAGATGTAGTAGGTGTGAGCGTAGAAGTTCCCGTGGTACTAGGACTGTCGGTAGAAGTTCCCGTGGTACTAGGGCTTACCGTAGAAGTCCCAGTCGCACTAGGACTGCTGCTCACGCTTCCCGTCACACTAGGCGTGACAGAAGGAGTAGGGGTTGTAGTAGGTGTAGTAGAATCTGCCGCCGCATCCGCCGCTTGGGCGGCTGCCACTGTCTGTGCGACCGTGGAGAGCGACGAAATCACCCCAGCCGCGTAATACCATGTAATACTTCCAGATGATCCAGGCGCGATATTTCCAAGAGGTAGTACAGCCGCGTAGGATCCGTCTGTAGGGCTTGGCGTGGAAGGGGCAATCACTAGAGGATTCGTATTGTATGCGTTTGAAAAGGAGCAGCACGAGGAGTATGCCGTCATCACGCCCGCCGACTCGGAATAAAAGAGTACACCCTCATTCGTGTTCGTAATCATAATCGCATGCGACGGCTGATTATTCGCAGTAATCGCCACGAAACTCCCCGTATCAAGGTTACCACGCGTCTTCGTGTTAACATCCGTCATACCTACATAGTCGTCGCGCGTTCCAACCCAGATAATCATATTCACAAGCGGGGTCGTAGAGTTATTTATCACTCTAGATATTATCTTCACGAAACTATCATTCAACCCGAGTGAAAATGTATTCTGAAATGTCACCGTCTGGCCAGAAACAACGAAGGTACGCGTGGCCACGATTTGACCATGTCCCACCGTGAGATACGCATCACCACGATCTACAACAAAGTTGGAATAATCCGTGACGATATTCGTAGGTGTGAGGCCGTACAGATTTACAACATTGGTACCGGTCCACTGAGAACTTCCTGTGCCAGTCCCTATAGCAGTATCAAGGGGATAACTAGAGTACGTGAGTTTGTACCACGTATTCGCAGTAGGGGAGAAATACCACGGCTGTTGAAAGAGACCCCACGTATTTACAGAGTTCTCGTCGCCATTTCCGAATCGGAGGCGGGGATTAGAGAATATACAGAAAGGTAACGTACAGCCATAAGAACCTACCGGATCTTGGGCGAAAACAGACGCAGCCCAAGCGAAGAGGCCGTATAGGATCATATAATTATACGGGATATTTACCGCAGCAGATTCGGCCTAAGTAGCCCCTACAAGACATACCAGATGTCTGCTACCACTGTACTCGCATTTGATATCGGAATACGCAATCTCGCATGGTGTCTTATGGAGTCAGGGACTACGCCCAAGATTCTTGGCTGGCAGAACTATGACCTTCTTACAGGTCAGAGCGCGAATCTGCCGCAGAAAAAGGTGACGTGTTCTAAATGCTCTAATAAGGGGATCTATAGAAGCCCCCTTTCTGCCGACCCCACGTGTCTTCGTCACTGCCCGCCGACACACCCCCCTATAAAGGACCTGAGTGGTGGGACTCCCTATAAGCGTATACCGAATCTGTCTATTCTCCGTAAACTCGCCCCTACGGTGAGGTCGGCCACGAAGGTCAAGCTCCTAGAATCCATTCAGCAGATTCATTCTGTCCCTGTAGAGGTGATCAAGCTAAAGAAGGCGATTGAGACGGAGCTGACTACGCTACACGATTCTATACGCACCTTTGTGGGCAGCAACTTGGAGGCATTTCGGAAGGCTACTGTGATTCTCTTAGAGAATCAGCCCGTTCTTAAGAATCCCACAATGAAGTCTGTACAGATTCTTCTATTCGCCACTCTGCGCGACATGTTACAGCCTGGCCCGCCACCTTTGAAGCTTGTACACGCAGGGAAGAAGATCCAGGGCAAGGAGACCGGGGACAAGGGATATAAGTCGCGCAAGGACGCCTCCGAGGCAAAAGTGGAGGAGTTGCTGAAGGGAGGAAAGTTGGCCGACTCTCCACGCTGGATAGAGTTCTTCAAGGGGCATGGGAAGAAATCGGACTTGGCCGATGCATTCTGTATGTGCTGGGATCGTATTTCTGCTGTGTAGGATCTGCTTGTAAAGAGAAGTACGGATGGCCGCCCCCTTTAGAATATACGTAATATTTCATAAGTTTCTGGTTCCAGAATGTTATGAAACACTCACGGATGACGATATAGCCAGACATATACGATTCGTCGCTGTAAACAAGGCGATTCCGAAAGAAATACCGGAACGGCTTAGGCCCTATGTGATAGAGGAGCATACCCTTCCATGGAATGACCCGACAATGCAAGAATACAGATTCTGCGAGTCATCCGTGTTCTTTCACGCCTTTAAAAACCAGGATATATTTCTGAAAGATACGGAATATATCGGATTTCTACACTATGATATGACGATTACGAAAGAGACCCTTGACCACATCTATAAGGAGTGTCAGCGCGAGGAACAGGTTCTATTTACCCAGGATACATTGGAGGGAAGGCCACACTTGTCGCAGATTTTTACGCTGTATATGTGGGATAATATTGTAAGAAAATATAATCACCGATACGGCACACATCATTCTATACATGATATTATAGACGGCCCCTTACCGCTATTTCACTCTTTTATACTCCATAAGGATGCATTCGTAAGACTTATGATTTTCGCAAATGAATGTGTTCCCCTGGTCTACGATTATCTACATCATGAGACAAGACACCTTCCTTTTATGCTGGAACGTCTTCACGGGATTTTTCTGGCGTTACAGCGTTTGGATGGTAATCCGGCTACCTGGCTTTCTCTACCCGGCGTGATACATAAGGAACATCTAAAGGACGCATGGAAGTAGTGCGTGATAAAGCCGTCTAAAAAGAACGAATGATTCCGAAGAAGATGGAGCGCCCGATCACTATTCACGAGATGGAGAATGTAGCTGGGGGGATTGGCCAGGATTTCGGATTCTCGTCGGATTTAGGTAACACTATTGAGATTTCTGACATGAATGACGCACTTGGGTTCGGTATGCTTGCGAATCCTGGTCGTCAGCGCAATGGGCAGGGGCAGCAGTCGCAGCAGTCGCAGCCTATGATTACCAAGATGGAGATGCCTAGCAATGGCGGTGGCAATGGCAGCAGCGGCAGCAGCAGCGGCGGTCTAGCTGAAATTGAACTAACGAGCCTTGATACGGTTGAACCAATCACACTGAACCTTGGTTCCTCATCCCAGGTTCCTATTGATATTGAATTCACTAAGTCCTCGGAAGAGAAGAGTGGGGGCGGATTATTTGCCAATCTCCAGAGTGCTACAGGCCCTGGTGTGAGTCTCGCATCCGCCCCTGCGAATCGCATGGATCCCGCCGCAGAGAGACTGGAGAAGACGGAGATACTGAACAAGCTACAGCGCCTGGAGGGCAAGGGATTCCAGGTGTCCAAGCGCTACACGATGGATAATACGCTGGACGAGATGCGACAGGAGTATTCTCGCCTGGTAGACTCCAGAAATCTGGAGGCATCTCTTCGTTTCCAGCGCCAGGCACTGATGTCCGTCGTGACGGGTCTGGAGTGGGCGAACGGGCGCTTTGATCCCTTTGATGTGAAGCTGGACGGCTGGTCCGAGGCGGTACACGAGAATGTAGAGGACTTTGACGAGATTTTTGAGGAGCTGTATGACAAGTACAAGGAGCGTGGTAAGATGCCCGCGGAGGCCCGTCTTGTGATGGCTCTTGCCGGATCTGGCTTCATGTGCCACGTGAGCAATACGTTCCTGAAGTCCCGTCTGTCTTCCGTGTCTACGGACGACATTCTCAAGAACAATCCTGACCTGGCGCGGCAGTTTGCCTCGGCGGCTGCCCAGCAGGCGGGTCCCGGGTTCGGTAGTTTCATGAACATGGCGATGGGTGGGGCGAGCGCAGCCGGTCCTGCCCAGCAGGCTGCGCCGGTAGGTGGTGGGGCGGGAGCCTTCTTCGGCTCTTCTGCCCAGGCCGCCTCCCAGGCTGCGGCGGAGGCACAGGCACGTGCGAGGGCCGAGATGGACTTCCGTTCCAATCAGGCCCAGGGCGGCCTGGCACCGCAGGCAGTAGCGTCTATGGAGCCTCCCAAGCAGACAATGCGTCGTGAGATGCGTGGCCCCTCCGGCGTAGATGACATTCTCCGCTCATTTGAGGATGCCCGTCGCAATGAGTCTATGGAAGGTACGGCATTCCCGCAGGTCCCTGCCAGCCCTCATCAGCAGCCTGCGACGGCCGCCGCCATTGAGATACAGAGTGTCGCCTCTGGTGACGATCTCGGTAGCATGGCTGAGTCTACAAAGAGCGGTCGTCGTCGTCGTCGCGCGCCCGTCGTCGGCTCCACCCTGAGTTTCAACGTATAGACACCTAACAATATAGTAGAGAGGATGAAGAAGGAAAAACTTATTTCGGCCCTTCGTGCCTTAGCAAAGAAGCATCCACGCGCAACGAATGTAGGCTATATATGGAAAAATCCATTGAATCCGAAAAGTAGGGGTCGGCGTTGGTCTGTTGCCGACTTGAAGTTATTTAGACAACTTCAGCTTGAATACAGATAGATTGTTAGACCCGTGCTTATTTAGACCGCCGCTCGCATAGTCTACTGAAAGTAAACTATGCGAGAAATATAAAGCCAATAATAGTCGTCATCTAAGCCGAATCTCTATTTAGTGGCGCACTACCCCTAACTTTATTGTTTCACGGTATTTTATCTACGCACAGTCTTGGCCCGCTTTCTGGTACGCCGACTCTTCTTTTTTACGATACGCTTTTTCATACCGCCCTCAAACCCCTTCATGCTATTACTACTTTTCGCCATTGACCTTTCTAGCATGTTCTGAATATTCTTATTGGTTTTTTCTATCTCTTCCGTTTTCTCCGCTTGAATTTTAGCAGCCATGTTATAAAACTCTTTGTTTGCGTTTTCCATGATACTGTGCGAATGTACTGAGGTCCACCTATTCATCCCCGCATCCGCGGCCTTTTGTCCAGAGTTCAATGCCTGTTGCGAAAATGTAATAGAGTTTCTTCCACTAGCCCTACTACTATCTTGCTCACTCTCAAATGTATGTAATAACTCTATAATATTTGGGTCTACATTCTGTGCCTTCAGCCCGTCCCTTTCAGACATCTTTCCATCCTCTAGCCTTTCAAATAACTGGGGAAAGTTTATCATAATCTTATCCCAACTCTCACGCACCTTTTCTAAATATAATTTGACTGAATCTATATTATTGCTATGTATAATAATATAATATAAGAGGTCAGTAACTTTATACGCCACGTCCCTCTTTTCTGTAGATATTGAGAAATCTAATCTATTTATTATGTTATTAAGTTGGGGATTAACTTCACCAAGGTAAAAGTCTGTTTGTAACGAAACAATATTACCAATTTTATTTACATCCGTTGTAGCTGGTAACATAAAGGGCGCTTCCTCACTCCTCGACGTAGTTGGTAATATAGAGGATGCTTTCTCAATCCCCGACGCAGCTGGTATCATAGAGGGCGCTACCGGAATCTTGGGCTTTCTAAACAAGGATCCCCACATGTGTATCTAATAATAAATAATATTAAGATATAATCGTACGAAGAGCTGTCATATTTTCCTTGTACCACCCCGTCATTTTCTCTTCAAGTGATATCTTCTTCTCTTCCGTATCATTCTTCTCCGTCGTACGCGCGACCTTGTCCTGTAACTTACGATAGATATCCTGCTCCTCCGGAGTAAGACCATTGGAGGGTGTTACTAGCGGTGGGGCAGGGACGGGGATTGGTTCGCCGAATAGGTAGAGAGTGCTGTGTTCATTGAACAGATATCCTATCGCTAATATGAGTCCCATACTTAGCCAGATTGCCGTAAATATGTTTCTGGTCGCCACGAATATCACTACTAGTAACATACCCCTACGAATCCACGGATTCTGAAAGAACTTGTCCTGCTCGGCAGTCAAGCTCGGGGCTAGATGACGACCACCCAAGTTCAAAAGAATCATACTCATGCCGATTAAGTAGGTATTCGTGTTGATTCCTGTCAGAACAGCCTCTATTGGATTTAGGGGACCTACCATGGGAGCTACGACCGGTGGAGGCAGGCTCATATCTAACGTGTTCTAGCATAATCTATCGCCAAGTATCCATTGTAACTTCCATATCCATCTCGTAAAAGAAATATGTGAATGCCATCATGATACCAATGGAGCGATTCCACATCGCCCCTGTTAATACGAGTGCTAGAAGCATCAGTCTCCATATGGGAACCGTATAGAGCTTCACAAAGATATAGGGGTATTCATTTTCGAATACACTCCCCTCCAGAACATTCCATATTAAGAGAATAAGCAATACCACATTTTTAAAAATCGTTTCAATCGTATTTGAATACGTATGAAGTGCCGATAGATACTTCATTCTACCGTTAACGGGAGAATCTTATCTTGACGAGTTTGAGGTAGAGTTGGATGAGTTGCTATTGTCTTGTACGGCAGACGTCCTCACCTCTTCCTCTTCTACACCGGCAGGATTCTCGTTCATAACACGCTCCACCCACCAACGCTCCTTGTTGGATACAAGCTTTACCGCCTGAAACCCCTCTTTCTTGGTCCGGGGTGATACTGCGATAAGGAGGACTACGAAGATGGCCATTAAGAGGGCGTATAGCCATGAATACGTATCGGCAATAAAGATTGTCAGAATGAATAATATAAGCCTTCCTAGGAATGTATTCGCCCTGTAGGAGATGGAATCGGGAATCTTACCCACATAGGTGATTCCTATGACGAGTAGAACCCCTACATATACAGTGATCGGCTGGGCATACTTTTTAAGAATATCCAGAATATGCTCTTTCGCGCCACCTTTCATAACTGGAACGGGGGGGCGGGCGGCAGTGTTCATCCTTCTCAGAGTTGTGATTGATTCTTTTTCGGAAAGAACATTTCTAAGATTCAGAACAGAGTAGGGGTATGGACCTCTGTAGTTTAGAAGACGCATTTCCAAATATAGAACTACGTCCAGGAAATAAGTCGTATCCGAATGTCGGAGGGAAGGATAGCATCCCGAGTCGTGAAGAACGGAGGGCTGCGAGAAAGAAGGCGAAGAAGGCGAAGGGGCCGGCCCTCGCCTATTCAGAATCCGTTGCCGCAGATATACCTGAGACAGACCCCGACAGACCTGCTATGAAGCGTATGGAGCCGGTGGCCCCTGTAACGGAGACATTTTCCGACGTTATACCTGTACTGCCGAAGGCAAGTTGTATGTTTTCCGATACGGGTACACCGAAGTATTTCGGAAAGGGGGTGGATGACGATGAAGAGGGATTTGCCACCTATAGTGCCTCCCCGAGTGATGACGCGAACTATCGCCTCTATCCCGATTTCACACAGGGAGATGCGCTGAAGGGAGTTGAGAAGGCCGCTTCTAAAGTACTCCCGGACCCCCCGACAGATGATGCGTGGAAGCCAATCACTCCCGCTGCGAGTTACACCGCATTTCACAAAGAGTTGACGCCGCATGTGATTCGTCCAGAGAATGTCGGCTCTTACGTGGAGACACTACCGGAGTGGGCCGCAAAGGGTAGTGGTAGCCTGAAGCGGGAGACTGTTGAACCTGCGAACGAGTACAATCAGTCAGAAAAGCAGGCGCTACTTGCGCGTATAGACATGTTAATGACGAGATTAGATCAACTGGAGAAAAAGACGATGAAGGATTCGCAGACGGAGATGCTATTATTTGTGGGAACGGGGGTATTTCTCCTGGCATCGCTTGAGTTCTTAACACGTCGCTAAAACAATGGAAAGTTATAAACAATGACTACAATGTAGTCGCTGTTTATATTGTAATAACTACTGGCTCGTATCATTAACGACGCTTCGCAGAGGTATTTTTCCCTTTACGACGCAGTCTGCTTGATACGGAGGGATACGGCTTACGCTCATTGCGCTTATTTCTGCGCGCACCCCCCGTTTTTGAAGATATTTGTACTTCTTCCACTGATAGGGCTGTCAGACGGTCCTGTAGGGTTCTTAGGAGAGACTGTGTCTGGGATAATATAGAAGGGTCCACCGTATCTGCTTTTAAAGAGGCTTGTATCGTATTTATTTGCTGGTTCAGGTCGGCCTTTTCGGATTCTATACCGGCGATTATCTGGTTTGATATGACGGATAAGACAGGTTTGCCGAAGTCGGCAATGGCGGAACTAGAACTCATACCTCTACATGTATCTACTACGTCATCATTCGTATCACCTGTCACGTAATAGTATGTAACCGAGTTATCGTCATTTTGTAGGCCATATATAGTCCATGAATATTGGGTGGGAGACTGAGTATCTATCGTGATTTCGGAGAGTTTGCCAATATTTGCTAGGTATGTGGTGGGGACGATTGCTACATTTACAGGGAAAAGCCAGTGTACCCCATTTTTAGGATCGGGTAGATCATCCACCCCACGGTATGGTAGAGAATCGTCTGAAGGGGGGCCAGAAATCTGAATACCATTTCTAGATCCTTGGGATCCTTGGTATCCTTGGTATCCTTGGGATCCTTGGGATCCTTGGGATCCTTGGTATCCTTGGGATCCTTGGGATCCTTGGTATCCTTGGTATCCTTGAGACCCTTGGTATCCCTGAGATCCTTGGGAACCCTGTGATCCTTGGGAATCCTGGGATCCTTGGTAATCCTGAGAATCCTGGGACCTCTGTATATCTTGGGCCTTTTGTAAATCTTTCGCTGCGTTTACATCTGCGGAAGTTACTTTAGGAACCGTTGTACCAGGATCTGCTAAGGCAGAAGGATCCAACTTATTTCCCGCAGCATCTACTATCTTCCCTGCGGGATCTACACTAATACCTTGACTCGCAGCTGCCGCGAGGTTTCCAGATAACTCGGCAGCGACTTGCTGTTCTTCTGCTTTCGCATCCGCTTCAGTGCTTTTTGCATCTTCCAAAGCCCCCTTGGCTGCGTCTGATGCAGCCTGCGCATCCTTAACAGCTTGAGAATCGGGTGGATTCGCAGCCTTCGCAGAAACAAGGGCTGCGGCTTTAGAAGCGACCGTGGATGCCGCAGATGATACGCCTGCGGCAGCTTTAGCAGCTACGGCCTTTGTATTGGCAGCCAGGGCAGCCGTCGCTGCTAGCGCTTGTGCGGCGAGAGATGGCTGATTTGGTTTTGTACCAAGAGGTTTTAGGGCAGCTAGATTCTGATTCACTGTTGCATTGAGCGTAAAGCTTCCAAATGGAGAGCCGACAGTAGGCCAAGCCATAAGCCCGCCAGTATTTGTACCAAGAGGAGAAATAGTCTTCTTTAATAAGTCCAGTGTGATTTCTTTAGCAGACTTACCTCTAAATATATATTGTATGCCGCCACCCGATTGTACGGTCGGAGGCAGAAATTCATTTCCTGATGTTACGATGCCGGCGGTAACATTAGTGGTATATACATTATCAAGAGTTACTGGCCCGAAGTAAGCTAAATCATCGGTCCATGCCTTCTTAACATCAGCCACAGAAGCTAGAGGAGCCTTCATAGTAATTGTGAAGGCGTAGTCCTTTGTTGCGCTACCACTCGGTTTATATACTCCAGAAACTGCATCGCGAGTAGCAAACCAGGCGGACTGTACATAGTTGAGACCCTCACTGGATGATATTAGCTTCTTATTCGTGCCGTATATTGCGTATTTCACTACGTTGTCAAAGTCTGTAACATCAATGCCACGCTGTGTCATATCTTGGGTAGCACCAGCCGCAGTTTTATGCATTAAACCTATCACATATCGTACAGGATATCCTAGTGCGGTTTTTCCACCAGGGGCAGGGCCTGCGGAAGGTAGGTTTGTAGGATACGCACCATTCGCATTATACGCGTAAATCTTTCTTACCTCGTATTTATTTGCTAGCTGTGTAGACGTCGCACCTGTTGCGCCACGACCCTGTAGGGCATTGTTTATAGCGGTTATGGCATCTGCGTAGGACGGGCCGTCGGAAGTCCCTATCTGTTTATTAAATGTACAGTTAAACTCTTGGATTGTCTTTGTTCCTGGTGTGGCACTAGTGGGAGGTGTACGACCTGGTAAACCTGTTATATTACTGTAGGCCGCGATGGTAGTTGTAATCGCGCCCCAGCTGAGATATGCACTCGCAGATGTAGGGGAAGTAGCCTGCTTATTAATATATTTTGTGATATCGCCTATTGTCAGAGTTCTATCTGCCTCGAATACTACGATAATATAGTTATCTGACGCACCACCCGCTTGAAGTTTATTCCCATCCGGTTTTACACCCGAATATATTGATTTTGTCGCAGTATAGGCTGCATCTATTTTGATATTTGCATTTAACGGGGCTAAATCGGATTCAAATGGTGTCCTGAATACTGATATAGATGAAGGGGCATTTTTGAAGTCAAATGTAAAAGCCGAATATATTCCTCCACCTGATTTTTTGGCTGTCGTGGTAGCCCCTTTCGCAGTGGTGGTAGCCCCTTTGGCTGTCGTGGTAGCCCCTTTCGCGGTTGTGGTAGCCCCTTTCGCGGTTGTGGTGGCCCCTTTCGCTGTG
>Ga0214919_10003745_pt1 | contig 22687 bp, 22 predicted proteins | sample LL1503_MetaG_FD_177994 | JGI IMG/M metagenome (GOLD analysis project Ga0214919, IMG submission 177994) | Freshwater microbial communities from Lake Lanier, Atlanta, Georgia, United States - LL-1503 | ecosystem: Environmental > Aquatic > Freshwater > Lake | place: USA: Georgia | collected... | reverse complement strand
CGCAACACATTTGCCAAGGCGAACAGTGTTTTTTGACCTGGGAGTTTCACTTCCAATTTCGCAAATACCAAACCGGTACCGAGCAGGTAATCTTGGGCGCCTCACACCTGGTGTTTGACGCACATGGGCTGGTGGTGCTTCACCGGGACTACTGGGATGCAGCAGAAGAGTTGTATGAAAAGCTACCCCTGGTGGGTGGCCTGATGCGCTGGCTCAAACGCCGCGCCAACAGCTAAAGCGCGAGCCGCGCCGCCGCTCAGGCGACGGGGAAGGTGTCAATGAAACTCTGGCGCTGTGCGAGCTTGTCTTGCAGTTTGGCCAGCACCGGATGCGTGTCACGCCAGGCAATGTTCGGGAAACGGAAGTCCAGATAGGCCAGTGCGCAACCGACCGCAATGTCTGACAGCGAGAGGTGAATGCCCGAGCAATACGGCTTGTCGCCCAGGGCCTTGGCCATGGCCGTGAGCACATCATCAATCTTGTCCATCTGGCGGGCTATCCATGCGCTGCTGCGCTGCCCTTCGGTGCGGCCCGCCCAGGCCGCCTCCAAGCGTGCCAGGATGGCTGCGTCCATGACACCGTCGGCCAACGCCTCCCATGTTTTCACTTCAGCGCGGTCGCGCCCGGTACTCGGAATGAGTTTGCCCACAGGCGACAAGGTGTCAAGATATTCCACGATGACACGCGAATCAAACAATGCCTCACCGGCTTCCATGATCAGGCACGGCACCTTGCCAAGAGGGTTAGATTGGACGATGGTGGTATCTGCAGACCAGACGTCTTCGGTGACGAAATCGTAGTCCAACTTTTTTTCGGCCATCACGATGCGCACTTTGCGGACATAGGGGCTAGATGTAGAACCGATCAATTTCATGCTTTTGTGTTTCCAACTTTGAACGGTCATTCTATACAGGTGAACCACCTACAATTGTGCAATGACAGTTTCCGCAATTTCTGCACTTTCCCCACTGGACGGACGCTACGCAAGCAAGCTCGCCAGCTTGAGCCCCCTGATGAGCGAGCTGGGCTATATGCACCGGCGCGTGCAGGTCGAAGTGGCCTGGTTCATCGCCCTGAGCGATGCCGGATTTGCCGAGTTCAAACCCTTGAGTCAGGGCGCGCGCTCCTATTTGTTAGCGCTGGTTCGGCACTTCTCGGTGGCCGATGGTGAAGCAATCAAAACAATCGAAAAAACCACGAACCACGACGTCAAGGCAGTGGAATACTGGCTCAAATCCAAGTTCGAAGCGCGCCCCGAGTTGTTGGCCGCCAGTGAGTTCGTGCACTTTGCCTGCACCAGCGAAGACATCAATAACACCAGCCACGCCCTGCAACTGCGTGTGGCGCGCGACATGGTGGTTCTGCCCCAGCTCGACCGGCTGGTACTCAAGCTACGCGACATGGCGCATGCCTTTGCGGACGTGCCCATGCTCAGTCGCACCCACGGACAAACCGCTAGCCCCACCACCGTGGGCAAGGAAATTGCCAATGTGGTGGTGCGCCTGCAAGCGGCCTGCGAAAAGATCGCCAACGTCAAGATCCTGGGCAAGATGAACGGCGCCGTGGGCAACTACAACGCGCACCTTTCGGCTTGGCCCGACTTTGACTGGGAAGCCTTTAGCAAAAAAGTCGTTGCGACGCCAGAGCCCCTTGGCTTGGGCCTGACGTTTCAGCCCTACAGCATCCAGATCGAGCCGCACGACTACATGGCCGAACTCTTTGACGCCGTGGCGCGCGCTAACACCATCCTGATCGACTGGTCGCGCGACGTGTGGGGCTATGTGTCGCTGGGCTACTTCAAGCAAAAGCTGCGCGACGGCGAAGTGGGTTCAAGCACCATGCCGCACAAGGTCAACCCCATTGATTTTGAAAACGCCGAAGGCAACCTGGGCCTGTCCAACGCGCTCTTGCGCCACCTGAGCGAAAAGCTGCCGATCAGCCGCTGGCAGCGCGACCTGACCGACTCCACCGTGCTGCGCAACATGGGAGTGGCTCTGGGCTACGCGGTGCTGGCCTACCAGTCCATGCAAGCGGGCTTGGGCAAGCTGGAGATCAACCAGGCGGCCATAGCGCGCGACCTAGACGCATCTTGGGAAGTGCTGGCCGAACCGATTCAGACCGTGATGCGCCGTTTCGGCCTGCCCCAGCCCTATGAGCAACTGAAAAAATTCACCCGAGGCGAGGCCATGACGCGGGAACTGATGCACGGATTCATAACCGCACTGGACATCCCCGAGGCCGAAAAACAGCGCCTGCTGGCGATGACGCCAGCCAGCTACACCGGCAAAGCCGCCGAGCTGGCGCGCCGGGTTTAGTCCAAGGCGTCGTCCGACGACGGGGCTTTAAGAGCCAGCGCGCGCTGGTACAAAGCGTTGCGCGGCTCGCCGCTGATGTCGGCAGCCAGCTTGACAGCGGTTTTCAGCGGCAAATGCTCCAGCAGCAGTTTCAACACCCGGTCGTCCTGCACCGCAGCAGCAGTGGCCTGCCGCGGGTGCAGCACCAGCACAAATTCGCCGCGCAGCCGATTAGCGTCCGCCGCTAGCCAGGCTGGCAAGGCGTCGGCGCGCACGGTAGCGATTTCTTCAAACTGCTTGGTTAATTCGCGCCCCACGGTCACCAGGCGCCCCCCCAAAGTCGCCAACGCCAGCGCCAGCGCTTCAATCCGGTGCGGCGCCTCTAACATCACTATGGCCTGCGCCTGGCTGGCCAGCGCATGCACGGCGTGCGTGCGTTCGGTAGTCTTGGAGGGCAAAAAGCCGGCAAACACAAAGCCGGTGCCCCCCTGGGCGTCTTGCACCACACCGGCCGCACTGAGCACCGTGGTCACGCTGCTGGCGCCGGGAAGCGGCACTACGCGCAGGCCTTGGGCGCGCACTTGCGCCACCAGGCGCGCGCCGGGGTCGCTCACGCCGGGCGTACCGGCGTCACTCACATAGGCTACACGCAAGCCGGCGCGCAGCAGGTCGACTACGGCGTGCGCCGCCTGGGCCTCGTTGTGCTGGTGCAAGGCCAGCAGCTGCGCACCAGACTTGTCGATGCCATAGGCGCGCAAGAGCGCCTGGGTGTGACGCGTGTCCTCACAGGCCACCCGGTCTGCCAAGGCCAGTAAATGCAGGGCGCGCAGGCTGATATCCGCTAAATTACCGATCGGCGTGGCCACCACATAGAGCGTGCTTTGCGGATAATGCTGCGCACCGGCTGCTTCCAGGGCAGCCCCCAGGGCAGAGGAAAAAGAGGCGCTCACGTATGGGTATCCTTCCAAACAACACAGGCCGAGCGAGCACCACCAAGCAAGTAGGCGACGCCGCTGAGGACGAAGCCTTGCTGTATTTGCAGCAACAAGGATTGCGCCTGATTTCGCGCAATTATCGAACGCCCGGGCGCGGCGGCGGCGAAATCGACCTGATCATGCGTGCGCTCGACGGTACGCTGGTGTTTGTCGAGGTGCGCAGACGCAAATCCAGCGCCTATGGCGGCGCGGCGGCCAGCGTGGGGCGCACCAAACAGCGGCGCGTGGTCTTGGCGGCGCAGCACTACCTCTTGAACCTGCGCAGCCTGCCGCCCTGTCGTTTTGATGTGATCGAGGTCATGCCCGAGGGCTGCCACTGGTTGCGCGCGGCGTTTGATGCCGCGTAAGCACCCCGAAGCATGGTGGGTTGAAATAGCTGCGCGGTATCATGGGGCCCATGATGGAACAACGAATACAGCAACACTTTATTGACAGCGCCGACCTGAAATACCAGTGTGCACAGGTCTTGAGCAAACCCATTGCCATAGCCATCCAAGCCATATTAGCCTGCGTGACCAGCGGAGGAAAAGTATTGGCATGCGGGAATGGAGGATCGGCCGCCGACGCGCAGCACTTTTCAGCCGAGTTCGTAGGTCGCTTCGAGCGCGAGCGCCCTGAACTCGGCGCGATTGCGCTGACGACCGATACGTCCATCCTCACGGCCATTGCAAACGACTACGACTTCACTTCCATTTTTTCCCGCCAGGTGCGCGCCCTGGGCCAAAGCGGCGACGTGCTTCTGGCGATCACTACCAGCGGGAACTCTGCCAATGTGCTGGCCGCAGTGGAGGCCGCGCACCAGCGCGACATGGTGGTCGTGGCGATGACCGGGCGCGGCGGCGGCAAAATGAACCAAGCGCTGCGCGACACCGATGTGCACATTTGTGTTCCCCACGACCGCACCGCGCGCGTGCAAGAAGTCCATCTTTTAACCATCCATTGCATTTGCGACGGAGTTGATGCCCAACTCATGGGCGACCAAGAAAGCACTGTATGACCGTTTTGCCCACCTCTCTTTTCCAACGCCTGGCCCGCCCGCTGGCCCTGGGTCTTGCATGCGCAGTCAGCGCCGCCACCCTGAGCGCTTGCTTCCCCCTGGTGGCGGGCGGCGCACTCATGTCGGGCTTTGTGGCATCTGACCGGCGTACCTCGGGCGCCCAATTAGAGGACCAGGGCATTGAGCTGCGCACAGCCACCCGCTTGCGTGAAAGCCTGGGTGAACGGGTGCACATCAATGTCACCAGCTACAACCGCCAGGTGATCCTGACGGGCGAAGTCCCCAACGCCCAAGATAAGGCCAAAGCGGAAGAAATCGCCAAGGGCGTGGACAACGTAAGCAGCACGCTCAACGAGCTCGCCATCATGGTCAACAGCACCTTGACCGACCGCTCCAACGACTTGATTACCAGTGGGCGCATCAAAGCATCGCTGCTGGATGCCAGGGACCTTTTTGCCAATGCGTTCAAGGTCACCACCGAGCGTGGCGTGGCCTATGTCATGGGTCGGGTCACTGCGCGCGAGGCAAAACGCGCTACCGAAGTAATTAGCGGCGTGCCGGGGGTGAAAAAAGTCGTTCGGGTACTAGAAATCATTTCGGAAGACGAGCTGGCACGGCTGCAACCGCCCGTCCCACCGAAAAACTAACGCTCTGGGCGTGGCAGGTAGTCCACGCCCGGCTTATTTCAGGCGCTTGATCAGGCTCGAGGTGTCCCAACGCCGGCCGCCCATGTTCTGCACGTCAGCGTAAAACTGGTCCACCAGGGCCGTCACCGGCAAACGGGAACCATTGCGTTTTGCCTCGTCCAAGACCAGCCCGAGGTCTTTTCGCATCCAGTCCACCGCAAAGCCAAAGTCAAACTTATCAGCCACCATGGTTTTTCCGCGGTTGTCCATTTGCCAGCTTTGCGCGGCGCCTTTGCCAATCACGTCGAGTACCTGGTTCATGTCGAGTCCGGCATGCTGGCCGAAGGCGACCGCTTCGCTCAGGCCCTGCACCAATCCGGCAATCGCGATTTGGTTCACCATTTTTGCCAACTGACCCGCGCCGCTGTCGCCCAACAGCGTGAATGCGCGCGAAAACGCCATGCCGACGGGTTGCACGGCAGCAAAAGCGTCGCCTTCGCCACCGCACATGACCGTAAGCAAGCCGTTTTGTGCACCCGCTTGACCGCCGGAGACGGGCGCGTCAATGAACTGCAAACCCAAATTGCGTGCAGCGTGGCTTAGTTCGCGTGCGATGGTGGCCGAGGCAGTGGTGTGATCGACAAAAACCGCCCCCTCACGCATACCGGCAAAGGCTCCGTCTGCACCGAGGGTGACGCTGCGCAAGTCATCGTCGTTGCCCACGCAACAAAACACGATGTCGGCGTTACGCGCCGCCAAGCGCGCCGAAGCGGCGAAGCCATGGGTACCCTTGGCGCTGGTAGCGTCCCCGAATTCCGCCACCCACGCCTGCGCTTTGGCCGGCGTACGGTTGAAAACCGTAACTTGGTGTCCTGCCAAGGCAAGGTGCCCCGCCATGGGGTAGCCCATCACCCCCAAGCCTAAAAAGGCCACAGATTTTGGGGCAACGGGGTCGTACGGGCGGGGGTTGATGGAGGGTGTTGGGCTCATGGGATGTTCCTGAATCGGTTGGCTACTGGGACTTTGCAGCCACCGATTAAACGATAAACAGATGCTCTGTTCCGGCGGACAGGTCATTGTCTCGGGTCGCCTTGCCTTGAAGTTTGATTTGCAGGCGCAAATCGTTGACCGAGTCGGCGTTGCGCAGCGCATCCTCGTAGCCGATGGAGCCGGCCTCATACAAGTCAAAGAGCGCTTGATCGAAGGTTTGCATGCCCGTGTCCCGGCTCTTTTTCATGATTTCTTTGATTTCGAGTACGTCTCCAGTCTGGATCAGACCAGCAACGGTTGACGAGTTGAGCAAAACCTCCACCGCCGAAACCCGCCCCTTGCCGCCCAATTTGGGAACCAGGCGTTGGGACACCACGGCACGCAAATTGAGCGACATATCTAACAATAATTGCGCGCGCCGCTCGTCTGGCAGGAAGTTGATCATGCGGTCCAGGGCCTGGTTGGCACTGTTGGCGTGCAAGGTGGCGATGCACAAATGTCCGGTTTCAGAAAATGCGATAGCAAGTTCCATGGTTTCCCGGTCCCGCAGTTCGCCCATCACGATCACGTCTGGCGCCTGGCGCAGGGTATTTTTCAGCGCGACGTCCCAGCTGTCGGTATCAAGCCCAACTTCACGCTGCGTAACCAGGCAATTTTTGTGCGGATGCACAAACTCCACCGGGTCTTCGACCGTGATGATGTGCCCGTAGGAGTTTTCGTTACGCCAATCCACCATGGCCGCCAGCGCGCTCGATTTGCCGGATCCACTGGCGCCAACCATGACGCACAGGCCACGGTTGGCCATCGCCAAGGTTTTGAGCACGCCGGGCAGGCCCAGTGAGTCGATGGTGGGCGGGGTAGTGGGAATAATGCGCAGCACCATCCCCACCTTGCCCAACTGCACAAAGGCGTTGACCCGAAAACGCCCCAGACCGCTGGGAGAAATGGCGAAGTTGCTCTCCTTGGTCTGCTCGAAGTCCGCCGTCTGGCGGTCACTCATCAGGCAACGCACCAGCAGCGCAGTGTGTTCGGGCAACAGGGACTGGGGCGACACTTTGACGATTGCACCATCAATTTTTATCGCGGGAGGGAAGTCGGCGCTAATGAACAAGTCGCTGCCGCCACGGCTGATCATCAGCTTGAGCAAATCAGAGATCAGTTGGGTTGCTTGGTCACGGTTCATGGTGTTGTGCTCCTGGATATGCCTGCGTGGACCGCCTTGGGCGCTTAGCCGGGGAAGTTTTCTGGCGTTTTGGCGTTGGCACGCGCCTCGGATGCGCTGATGCGCTTGGCCCGCACCAGGTCAAGCAGGTTTTGGTCTAGCGTTTGCATGCCGACGTTGTTTCCGGTTTGTATGGCCGAGTAGATTTGAGCCACCTTGGACTCGCGGATCAGGTTGCGCACTGCATTGGTCCCGAGCAAGATTTCGTGCGCTGCCAAGCGCCCATCACCGGCGAGGTTTTTGCACAGGGTTTGGGATATCACCGCTTGCAGCGATTCCGACAACATGGTGCGCAACATGTCTTTCTCATCGCCAGGAAAAACATCAATGATGCGGTCAATGGTCTTGGCCGCGCTCGAGGTATGCAAGGTGCCAAATACCAAATGCCCGGTTTCGGAGGCGGTCATAGCCAGCCGGATGGTCTCCAGGTCGCGCAGCTCACCGACCAAAATCACATCCGGGTCCTCCCGCAACGCAGACCGCAGGGCATCCGAAAAACCGTGGGTATGGGGCCCGACTTCGCGCTGGTTGATGAGGCAGTTTTTGGGCTCGTGGACAAACTCCACCGGGTCCTCGATGGTCAAGATATGGCCGTTGCGGTTTTCATTGAAGTGGTTGACCATGGCCGCCAGGGTGGTGGATTTGCCAGAGCCGGTGGGGCCGGTCACCAGAACCAGGCCGCGCGGCCTGAGCGCTAACTCCGAAAAAATGGCGGGTGCGCCCAGTTCGAACAAAGTCAAAATCTTGCTCGGGATGGTTCTAAACACGGCACCCGCACCGCGCATATGGTTAAAGGCATTGACCCGAAAGCGCGACAGGCGCTCAATTTCGAATGAAAAGTCGATCTCCAAAGCCTCTTCGTAGCGTTTGCGCTGGGAGTCGGTCATGATGTCGTAGACCATGCCGTGCACCTCCTTATGGGTCAGCGCAGGCAAGTTGAGTCGACGCACATCGCCGTGGACCCGTAACATGGGCGGCAATCCGGCGGAGAGGTGCAGGTCCGAGGCCTTGCTTTTGACGCAAAAAGCCAGTAATTGAGCGATATCCACGAAAGAAATTCCTTTCCATTTGAACCAGCACCCGCCCAAAAATAGTCTTGGCTGGTAGCCCACATGGCATTATCACTACGAATCACTATGGCAATTGAAACCAATTTGGAACTTATTCACGCGCGTATCACCCAGGCCTGTCAAAACGCCGGGCGCGCGCAAAGCGGGGTGCTGCTGCTCGCCGTCTCCAAAACCTTCCCCCCCGAGGCTGTGGCGCAGGCCGCTGCCTGCGGACAACGTGACTTTGGCGAGAATTACATCCAAGAAGGCGTGGAAAAAATCGCCGCCCTGGCGCCCCTGGGTTTAACCTGGCACTGCATTGGCCCGCTGCAAAGCAACAAAACCCGACCGGTGGCCGAGCACTTTGACTGGGTGCATTCGGTGGACCGCCTGAAAATTGCTCAGCGCCTGAGCGAGCAGCGCCCCACCACGCTGCCACTGCTCAATGTGTGTATCCAGGTCAATATCGACGGTGGGCCCACCAAAGCGGGTGTCGCACCCGAGGAAGCGCTGGCCTTGGCCCATACGGTGGCGGCGCTGCCGGGGCTGCGCCTGCGCGGCATCATGACCATTCCCGAGCCCACGCCCGACTTTGCTGCCACCCTAGCAGTTCATCAACGCGCGAAGACCTTGTTCGATCAATTGTGTGCCAGCGGTCTGCCGCTAGACACCCTGTCCATGGGCATGAGCGCGGACCTGGAGGCGGCCGTGCAGGCGGGCAGCACCTTGGTGCGCGTGGGGTCGGCGATTTTTGGTGGCCGCGCTGTCCGGGGGGCAGCTACAACACCGGCTCCCCAATAGGCTGGAGAGGTGCTGCGAGCGCAGCGGCCTTACAAAGTGCGCCGCAGCGCCTCAAAAAAGAGCTCGCTCTGCAAGCGCTCAGTGACCGCTTGCTTGGCCACCAGATCCGCTACGTCCGGGGCGACGGGCACCAGCGGCATGCCGGTGGACTGGGCTAGCACCTGGGCCATGCAGGCGCGCTCCAGGTAGTACAGATCGTCATAGGCGTAGTCCATACGCTGGCCACAGACCACCACGCCGTGGTTGCCCAGGAAGGCGACTTCGGCGTCTCCCATCGCGGTGGCGATGCGCTCACCCTCGCTGGCGTCCAGGGCGAGGCCGTTGTAGTGCGCGTCAATGACCAGTCGGCCATGAAAGCGCATGGCGTTTTGCGACAAGGTGGTGTCGAGCGCGCGCGCCTGGGTCAGCGTTAGTGCGGTGGCATAGGGCATGTGGGTGTGCAGCACGCAGGCCTGGCGGCAAATGCGGTGCACTGCCGCGTGGATGAACATGGCACTGGACTCCACCGGGTGGCGTCCAGCCAGCACGGCGCCATCCGCATCCACCAGAACAATGTCGTCGGCCCCGACTTCACTCCACAGCAGGCCCTGCGGATTGAGTAAAAAGCGCCCGCTGTCGTCGGGCAGCTGGACGCTGAAGTGGTTGCACACGCCCTCACCCAGGCCGTGGTGGGCGGCTGCGCGCAGCGCCAGCGACAGGTCGGCTCGCAGGCGTGCGACGGAGGGGGATTGGTAGTCGGCGGAGTGGTCGTTTTGCATCGGATTCTTTCAATCTGAAGAGGGCATACCGGGTTGGCGTCTGGGTGGCGTCTGCGTCACGTTTTGCAAGCAGCCTACAGCAAAACCTGTCCGTCCACGCAAGTAAGCACGTCGCCCCCCACCCAGACCTGCCCTGCAGCGTCTTGGGTGATGTGCACCCGCCCCTCGACGCCCACGCAACTGCCTTGCGCGGCGGTGTAGGTTTTCGGCGCGTGGCCCTCGGCGATCAGCCACTGCGCCAGGCTGGCGTTGAAGCTGCCAGTGACCGGGTCTTCGGTGATCTGCTGCCCGGTGCTGAAAAAGAAACGTACTTCGACTGAGGGCTCTTCCACCTCACTCAATGGCGCATGCGCCGTTCCGGAGTCAAAAGCCCGCGCCTCGCGATTCGAGCGCCCAATCAGCCCCGGCGCCGATGGCGCGTCAGCCACCGCCGCCAGGCCCAGACCGGTAATACCAATTTGCGGCATCAGCCGCGCCAGCGCCGCCAGGTCGGGCGCCAGCGCCAGCAGGGTAGCAGCGTCGTCCACCAAAAAGCCGAAATGCTGGGGGCCGTTGCACAGGTGCTGGGCCGCCACAATCTGGCGATGCTGCAAACCCAAGGCGGCGGCCAGCGCGGCACCCGCCTCGGGTGTGGGCGCGCGGCGTACTAGCGGCGGCGCGGCAAAGGCCAGGCGCTGGCCACCGGGTGACGCCGCATTGGGCGTGCGGCTGATGGCCACCAGGCCTGCCTTGCATTGCTGCACCACACGCACGGGGTCACGCGGCACGCCACCGGCCTGCAGCCAGGCGTGGCAACTGCCCAGCGTGGGGTGCCCGGCAAAGGGCATCTCATAGCCGGGCGCGAAGATGCGTACCTGGTAATCGGCCCCAGCATCAGCGGCCTCGGGGGTGGGCGGCAACAGAAAAGTGGTCTCAGATAGGTGGGTCCAGCGGGCAAAGTTTTGCATTTGCGCCTCCGTCAAACCGCCGCCGTCCAACACCACGGCCAGCGCGTTGCCCAGGAAGGGCTTGGCGGTGAAGACGTCGACTTGTTTGAACGGGCGTTGGATCATGGTGTGCTGTGGGTTGCAGCCGGGTGGGCTGCGCTGGCGGTGATGTGCTCCAAACTGCCATCGCCATAAGCGCGCAGCACCTCAGAAATGACGATGTGAAAGCCCTTGTACCAAAGCTTGTAGTCGCGCTTGGCTTCTAGGTGATCCGTGTTGCCGCTAAAGATCTTGAGCGAGTCCATGTCCGCCCAGTAGTAGGTTGCGTTGAACAGCCGACCGTCTTCACTTTGCCAGGTCTCGCGCCCCAGGTAGCCGGGGGTTGCCACGGCGGCGGCTTCGATCTTGGCGTCCAGCGCCAAAAAGCGCGCGTCGTAGGTGCCGGGCTCAAAAATGAAGGCCGCAGAGATCATGGAAGACTCGTTATCGGCGCGGGTGCCACCGCCACCGGACCGGCAGACAAACGCTTGCCCAAGAACACCACCACCACCACGGCCAGGGCAAAGCCCAGGGTCATCGCCTCCAGCGGCTCGCCCAACACCGGCACGGCGGCCAAAATACTCAAGAATGGCTGAAGCAATTGCACCTGGCTCACGCGCAGCGCGCCGCCCAGGGCCAAGCCGCGAAACCAGGCAAAAAAACCAGCCCACATGGAAAACACGCCCACATAGCCCAGCGCCAGCCACGAGGTGGCGCGGATGGGTTGGTCAGGCCAATACAAGAGCGTGCCGGGCAAGGTCAGCGGCAGCGCCATCACGCACACCCAGCAAATCACCCGCTCGGCACCCAGCGCGGGGGTCACCTGGGCGCCATACACATAGCCCACAGCGGCCCATGCAATGGCGGCCAACAGCAGCAAATCTGCCCATTCCAGACCAAAGCCCTGGCCGTGCTGGTAGGCGCGCAACACAGAAAACGCCGCCACCAGCAACGCGCCCGCGCCCGCACACAACCAAAACCCCAGGCGCGCCCGCTGGTGCAGGACCCAGGCGGACATGGCAGCCGTGGCCAGCGGCAGCAAAGCGGTAAACACCGCCGCGTGCCCGGACGTGACCTGGCGAAGCGCCAAACCGAGCAAAAGCGGAAACCCTATGGCGTTGCCCAACACCGCCATCATCAGCGGCAGGCGCTGGGTGGACAAAGGCCAAGGCGAGCGGGTGACCAGCAAAAACACGATGGACAAGCCCCCAGCCAGCGCCGCCCGGGCAAAGGTAATAAACCAGGCCGAGAGCTGCGGGTCTGCCGCTGTTCCGGTGGCCAGCCGCGTCATGGGAAGGGTGACGGCAAAGATCGCCACGCCCAGCACGCCCAGCCACAGGCCCAGGGTTTCTTGTTTGGTATTCATTTGCCCGAGTGTAGATAGGCGGTCAGCGCCTAAATGGGGCAGTTACAAGGTCCCCATCCAGCAAGCCGTAGCCACCAGCACCCCCGCCATAGCCTGGTTGAACCAGCGCAGGCGCCGCGCGGTGGCCAGGCCGTCCACCACCGGGCCGCTGAGCCACTCGCGCAGCAGTGAGCCCATGGCCGCGTACAGCAGGTTGCTGAAAAAGCCAAAGGCCACCATCAGCGGCAAGGTGATGGCAAAACGCTCTAAGGCGTCGTCGCGCCCAGCCAGCCAGCCGGCCACCACGGTTAGCGCCAACATCCAGGCCTTGATGTTCAAAAACTGCAGCGCCACGCCCTGGGTGAAGGTGACTTGCAAGCGCGCCATGTCAGCTTGCGCCAGCGCGCGACTGCCCCAGAGCTTGAACGCCAGCCATAGCAAATAGGCTACACCCAGAGACTGAATCGCCAAGCGCAGCCAGGGCACCGCCACCACCACCGCACCCAGACCCGCCGCGCACAGCGTAAACAACAAGCCCCAGCCCACGGGCACTGCGCAGACAAAGCGCAAGGCGTGCCGCAGACCCAGGTTGGCCCCGAGGGCGGTGGACAGCGCGGTATTGGGGCCCGGGGTAAAGCTGGCGGCGGTGGACAGCAAGAGCAAGGCGGTAAGTTCGGCAGGGGGCATGGAGATGGACTGTAACGACAAAGTGGCGCAAGCTGGCGGCCAGCACCAGTAGCATTGCGCCCTTCACCACGCAAATACAAGCCAGCACCATGCCCACGACACCCCAGGCCACCGGCCCTGCCAAGCGCCCCCACATCCTGTTCATCATGGCCGACCAGATGGCCGCCCCCTTGTTGCCACTGCACGACCCCGCTTCGGTGATGCAAATGCCGCATTTGTCACAACTCGCCGCCCAGGGAGTGACTTTTGACTCGGCGTATTGCAACAGCCCGCTGTGCGCGCCCTCGCGCTTTAGCCTGGTTAGCGGCCAGTTGCCCTCGCGCATTGGCGGCTTTGACAATGCGGCAGACTTAGCCGCCGACGTGCCCACCTACGCGCACTACCTGCGCAATCTGGGCTACCGCACGGCGCTCTCGGGCAAGATGCATTTTTGCGGGCCTGACCAGTTGCACGGCTTTGAAGAGCGCCTGACTAGCGACATCTACCCCGCCGACTACGGCTGGGCCGTGAACTGGGACGCGCTGGAAACGCGCCCCAACTGGTACCACAACATGGCCTCGGTGCTGCAAGCGGGCCCTTGCGTGCGCAGCAACCAGCTCGACTTTGACGAAGAAGTGGTCTTCAAAGCGCGCCAGTACCTGTACGACCATGTGCGCAACACGCCCGAGCAGCCGTTTTGTCTGACCGTCTCGATGACGCACCCGCACGACCCTTACACCATTCCCGCCGAATACTGGGACTTGTACGAGGGCGTGGACATTCCCATGCCGCGCACCGTGATTGCCCAGGCCGCGCAAGACGCGCATTCCCAACGCCTGCTCAAGGTGATTGACCTGTGGGACAAGCCGCTGCCCGCCGAGGCTATTGCCCGCGCCCGGCGTGCCTACTTTGGCGCTTGTAGCTACGTGGACAGCCAGATCGGCGCCCTGCTCAAGACCCTGGACGACGGCGGCCTGCGCGAGGACACCATCGTGGTGTTTTCGGGCGACCACGGCGACATGCTGGGCGAACGCAGCCTTTGGTACAAGATGCATTGGTACGAGATGGCTGCGCGCGTGCCGTTGGTCATCCACGCGCCCCAGCGCTTTGCGGCGCACCGGGTGACGGGTAGCGTGTCCACCATCGACCTGCTGCCCACCTTTGTGGAGCTGGCCGGTGGCACGCTGGACGCGCATTTGCCGATCGACGGCCGCTCGCTGCTGCCGCACCTTCAAAACCATCCGGGCGCGCCGGGCCACGACGAGGTGATTGGCGAATACATGGCCGAAGGCAGCAAGACGCCGCTGGTGATGATCCGCCGTGGGCCCTGGAAGTTCATGTACTCGCAAGACGACATTTGCCTGCTCTACCAGCTGGAAACCGACCCCGACGAGCGCAACAACCTGGCCGCCGTGCCCGCGCACCAGGCGGTGCTGAGCGCCTTTGTGCAAGAAGTGGCCCAGCGCTGGGATCTGCCCGCGCTGCACCAGCAGGTGCTGGCCAGCCAGCGCAGGCGTCGTTTGGTGGGGCAAGCGCTGACCAAGGGCAAGCTCACCTCATGGGACCACCAGCCCCTGGTCAAAGCCAGCGAGCAGTACATGCGCAACCACATGGACCTGGACGACCTGGAGCGCCGCGCGCGCTTTCCCTCGGTGTCGTAGGCCGCCTCAGCGCGGCCAACTATTGGCTAATCACACGATCTATGGCCTGGTCGCGCAGCGTTTGTGCTTGCTGCGCGGGGTTTGGAGGTGCGACGGCTACCTTCGCGGCGGGCGCAAGTGGGGCCTCCACCACCGTGACACTGCCTTTGGACACGGCTTGCGTTTGGCTGCCTGCGGGGCATGGTTTGTCGGTGTAAATGGTTTCGCCGCCACCGCTACATTTGTGGATGCCGCTGGGGCTGGTAAGCACCACGGCCGCACTAGAACGCGCTGCGGGCAATGCGCCCGGCGCGGGCGCCAGCGGCCAGTAGTGCCGCACGGCGTCTGCGCTCACCCCCACCTTGGCCAGACCTTTTTCAATCGATGGGCGCCACTGGCGCACCGTTTGCGTGTCCCTAAAGTACCAGGCCCATGATGACAAAAATACCATCAGCACCAGCAGATTAACCACCTTGCCCCGCATAGCCGCTCCCTTTTTTTAATTGCGATGCCCGGTTGTAACCTAAAAACTTTGCAATTTGGCAATCAAACGGTATTTGGCATGGGGAACACGCAGACGACGTGCTCGCGCTTTGCGCAGGTGAAACAGGTGCGCTGCGCGCCTTCAGGCTGGAGTTTGCAAGCGAAAGCAGGCGTCGCGCGCGCCCACATGGAGGCCGCGCGCGTTGATGATGGGCTGGGCGCGCCAGGGCTGCAGCGCCTCGCGCTGCGCAGCATCCAGCCAGCCGAGTTGCTCCAGCGCCTCCACGGTGGCGGCGTACAACGCGGTTTTGTTGCCGTCGCTGATCTTGAGCGCCATCGCCTCGCCCCGGCGCTTGCTGGCCACCACCTGCACGCCGTCGGCGCCGATTTTGGTAATCCAGTCGCCACGGCCAATTTGCATAAAGGCCAAATCGTTGCGCCCGGTGCCGCTGACCATTTCGGGATACGCCGTCATGGCCTCGCCCAGTTGGGCAAAGCTGTCGCCAAACTGCGCGTCTTGCGCGCCGCTGGCCAGGCGCGCGTAACCGTAGGCCAGTTTGGACAAGGGCATGGCGTAGTTGGGCGCCGAGCAGCCGTCAATGCCCATTTTCAGGTCTTGCACGTCCATGCCCACGGCGGCGGCGACGTCGCGCGCAATCGCTTGCTGCAGCGGGTGCTCGGGGGCGATGTAGTCATCCAGGCTCCAGCCCTGTTGCACGCAGTGCGCCACAAAACCGGCGTGCTTGCCGCTGCAGTTGTTGTGCCGTTCATCAAAATGGATGCCGTCGGGCGCCGTCTTGTCCATCAGCATGTACAAACCCGGCACGTGGCAGCCGCAGCGCAACACCTTGTAGTCTTGCCCGGCCTTTGCGAGCATAGATTCGGCCGCCTGCACATGCATGTCTTCGCCGTTGTGGCTGGCGCACAGCATGGCCACCTCGGGCTGGCTCAAGCCAAACTCCTGCGCGCCCCCCGCCTGCATAAAAGGCAGGGCCTGCAAGGCCTTGAGCGTGGAGCGGGTAAAGCTCATCATGTGCGGCTTGCCGACGTAGGCCTGCAACTCGTCCCGTGCATTGACCACCGCCAGCGCGCCAAAGTGCACACATTCGGTCAGGCCGCCACGGCTGAGTTGGATGAGGGGGGCGAAATCGCTGGGATTCATAAAGAAGTTTCTTTGCGCGTAATGAGAGGGTGATAGGGCGCAACGGTGCGGTTTTGTGGTCCGACACGTCACCCGAAAGACAAGCATACCCCGTACGGCGCAGCCTACTTTCTATACTGGTTCGGCTCTAGCGCCCACCCGTGGGCACGCCTATTGACCCATTGCCCGCCCAAGGCCACACCACCATGTTTGAACTGCGCGCCCCCCTGCAAGCCCACATCGCCCACCTGCTGATCCGCCCGGGCGACACCGTGCAGGCGGGTCAAGTGCTGCTGGTGCTGGAGGCCATGAAGATGGAGCATGAGGTGCTGGCACCCCAGGCCGGGGTGGTGCGGGAATGCTTTTTCGCGGCAGGCGAGTCCGTGACGAAAGACGATGTGTTGCTGGTGATCCAACTCGGCGCAGAGGCACCCACGCCGCTTGCCAGCACCGACGGTAGAACGCCAAAAGCTGGCCCCGTACACACGCTGCTTACGCCCATGGCACCAGCGGTGCAAGACGCCCCCACGCCCATGCATGCCACCGAGCAAGCGCCGTCCATACGACCCGACCTGGCCCATGCCCTTGCGCGCCACGCCTTCACTCTGGACGCCAGCCGCCCCGGCGCCGTCGCCAAGCGCCACGCGCTAGGTCTGCGCACAGCGCGCGAAAATCTGGCGGATTTGTGCGACCCAGGCAGCTTTTCAGAATACGGCGCGCTGGCCGTGGCCGCGCAAAGCCAGCGCCGCAGCCACGATGATCTGGTGCGTAACACCCCGGCCGACGGCCTGGTCTGCGGCACCGCCGCCGTGGGCGGCGCCCCCTGCCTGGTGATGGCCTATGACGCCACCGTGCTGGCGGGCACCCAGGGCATGCGCAACCACCAAAAGACCGACCGCATGCTTGGTATCGCGCTGGCGCACAAGCTGCCGGTCATCTTGTTTGCCGAGGGCGGCGGTGGCCGACCGGGCGATGTGGACATGCCCATCGTGGCCGGTCTGCACGTGGCGACCTTTGCCAGCTTTGCGCGCCTCAACGGCCAAGTGCCGGTGCTAGGCATTGCGGCGGGGCGCTGCTTTGCCGGTAACGCCGCGCTATTGGGCTGCTGCGACGTGGTGATTGCCACACGCGGCAGCAACATCGGCATGGGCGGCCCGGCCATGGTCGAAGGCGGGGGCTTGGGCGTGTTCACGCCCGAGCAGATTGGCCCCAGCCCCGTGCAGCACGCCAATGGCGTGATCGACATATTGGTGGACGACGAGGCGCAGGCGGTGGCGGCTGCCAAGCACTACCTGGGCTTTTTTACCGGCGCGTCCGCCACCTGGCAGGCGCCCGACGCGCTGGCGCTGCGCGCCGTGGTGCCCGAGAACCGCCTGCGCGTCTACGACACCCGCACCGCCCTGCACGGTATTGCCGACGAGGGCAGCGTGCTGGAGCTGCGCAGCGGCTTTGGCTTAGGCATTCACACCGCGCTGGCGCGCATCGAGGGCCGCGCTGTGGGCGTGCTGGCAAACAACCCGCAGCATCTGGGCGGCGCGATTGACGCCGACGCGGCGGACAAGGCCGCGCGCTTTATGCAACTGTGCAACGCCCACGGCCTGCCGCTGGTCAGCCTGGTGGACACGCCCGGCTTCATGGTGGGGCCTGATACCGAGGCCACCGCGCAGGTGCGCCATGTGAGCCGCATGTTTGTGGCGGCGGCGCACTTGCGCGTACCGTTTTTGAGCGTGGTGCTGCGCAAGGGCTATGGCCTGGGCGCCATGGCGATGACGGCTGGCGGCTTTCACGCACCGCTGTGCAGCGTGGCATGGCCCAGCGCCGAGTTTGGCGCCATGGGCCTCGAAGGCGCGGTGCGCCTGGGCTTTAAGAAAGAACTGGAAGCTGTGGCCGAGGGGGCCGCACGCGACGCGCTGTTTGCGCAGCTATTGGCGCAGCAGGTAGAAAACGGTAGCGCCTTGGCAATGGCCAGCGGCCTGGAAATTGATGCAGTGATTGACCCAGCCAACACCCGCGCCTGGCTGGCGCGCGGCCTGGCCAGCGGACGGGTAGCCGAGCTGCGCGGGGCGGCGATCGATACGTGGTGAGCCCTGGGCCCACATCGCCTCGCTCACGCTGGGGGCGATTCGCGCCCCCAGCGCCCCAGCGCCTGTTTTACCGACCCAAGGCCCGACGGATAGCGGGCATCACTTCCTGGGACAGAAGCGCCATGCTTTCCCATTCGCGCGAGCGGTTGACACCGGCTCCATCCATGGCCGCCATCAGCAAGCCACCGAATGGCCCTGTACGCTCACGGAATGCCAACAACTTTTCAGTGACGGTCTTGGGCGAGCCGTAGATCACCATGCTTTTGATCAGTTCTTCTACGGTGATCTGCGCATCGGGCTTCTTGGGGTCGTCCTTCATAACCGCTGTGTAGTCCACAGCCAACAAGACCTTCCAGAGGTAATCGAAGTAATAGTAGTTGCTGCCCTTGGGGTCCAGCATACGGTCCAGCGCTTCGGAATCGCTGCGTGCGATCACCACGTTGCGCGCCACACGCCAGTTCTCTCCGCTGACGGGGCGGCCTGCCGCTTCGCAGCCCTCTACATACTTTTTCCAATGGCTGGCGATCACATATTCGGGACAGAAGTTGGCGCTCATGGGGCCCCAACCGCGCATGCCTGCCGTCTTGATGCTGTCCGAGAAAGGTGACATCGCTGTCATCATGATGGGGGGGTGGGGCAGCTGGTAGGGCTTGGGAATGTAGCCCACACCCAACTCCGGCATCACCGTGTCAGACAGCTTGATCTTCCAGTGTTTGCCCTCGATGTGGTAGGGGGGCTCCTGACTCCACATCTGCAAAATCATGTCTATCGATTCCATCATGCGCTCGGTGCGGTAAGGGCCGTCGAGCACGTCAAACAGCTCCATGTCACTGGCAAGTCCGCCGGGTCCGATGCCAAACATCAGGCGGCCGCGGCTCATGTGGTCAAACTGCGCCACTTCTGCAGCGACCACTGCGGGATGGTGGTTTGGTAGGGCAATGACGCCGGTTCCAAAGCGGATGGTCTTGGTGCGATTGATCAACGAGGCAAGAAACATCAAGGGGGAGGCGATGGGCTCGGTCGTGCAAGACATGTGCTCGCCGATCCAGGCCTCATCAAATCCGACGTGGTCTGCGTAGATGATGCGGTCTGCGTCTTCCTCATAGGTTTCTGCGGCCATCCGTGTTGGCGGGTGCAGTGGCATGCCAAATAGTCCAAGCTTCATCAAAGTCTCCTCGTTGGTTTAAGAAATGCGCTTCAAATGCGCGGGTTGTGAATCACATCCGGTGGGTTCGCCTATTGCATCGACAGTGAAGCCTGTTGGCCGGCAAGCCACACCAGCGGCAACATAATAGCCTCGCTGGCCGGGGATGCAGACGGGCAATGGACCCGCTGTACGCGGCCAATGAAGAGGCTGTGGGTGCCGTAGTCGGTCACCAGATCGACCGCGCATTCAATGGATGCGGAGGCCTCGGGCAGCCAAGGTAGGCGCCCGCTGTCGGTCGTCCAGGCGTCTTTCCAGCCATCCGACTTGAAGCGTTGATCCCGCAATGCCGTGGTGGAAAACGGCTTTAACAGGTCGCTCTGCTCATCAGAGAGCAGGTTGATGCAAAAAACCTTAGATCTCAGCAACACCGGGTGAATACCTGCGGTGCGGTTAACAGCGATCAGCATGGATGCAGGCTCCATGGAGACTGAAATCACCGAGGAGGCCACCATGCCATGGGGCGTTCCATCGGTATCGCGGGTCGAGACGATCATCACCGACGCCGCCAGTCGGCGCATCGCCTCGCGAAAGTCGGTCGTCACCTGGCGCGCGTGGTCGGGTCGCGGTTGATCGGTACTGTCAATTAACACTGGCTTGTCTCCTGTGCATGTCCGGTGTATCGCTAGCCGGCATGATGACAGAATAAGCCAGAGTCATGCCAACTAAATCTGCAATAAAAATCAAACACTTGCATCAATTAATGTGTCGCAAGCGCAGTGGAATGCGACACTTTAGCGTCGCAAACCTCGGCCCTTGCGACACATTGGGAGCAATTTTCTTCGCTTTCCATCAAGGGAAAAACCCGATAGCGCAGCGGGCGTGTGTCGCATTACAGTCTGGCCTTCTGACAAAAGCTTAACCAGGAAGGAGTCGAACCCATGCGTAACATCGAACCCACTGGCATCGGCGGTTTCAGAAAGGACTTCGAGAGCCTGTTTGGCCGTCGCCTGGCCGATCCCAATGAAGAGGTGCGCGGCTCCTGGCTTCGCAGTCTTGCTGAACACCATCTCGATCCCGATCGGGTCCGCGATCCGGATGTGCTCTCCTACTCAGAACTGGTTGAGCATCGCGCGCCCGTTGAAGAGTTGAGCGCGCTTTGCCTTCCGGAGATTGACCGCCTGCTTCACCGGGTAATGGAACATGCCGAGGTAGTCATGCTAAGTGACGCCCAGGGTGTCGTCATCCAATACCGGAGCACGGCTACTTCGGTCAACAAGTACACCGGGCTGCGCGTCTTACCTGGTTCGATCTGGACCGAAGACCGGCAAGGAACCAATGGTGTGGGTTTGTGCCTGCGGGAGCAACGCCCGCTCTCGGTGGTGCAAGACGAGCACTTTTCCTCCAAACTGGCATCGCTGAGCTGCGCCGTGGCGCCTATCTTTGGCAGCCAGGGTCGTTTGGTGGGGGTGCTCAACGTCACGTCGATGCAAAGCGCGGGGGGCGCCGTCCAGTCCATGATTCGGGAGCTGGTAACCAGCTCGGCCCGGCGCATTGAGAACCAGCACTTTGAGCGACTCCATCCCCATTCGCGCGTGCTGCGCCTGTCAAGGTACAACGACTTTTTGGATGGGGCGGCAGAGGCCCGGATAGCGATTGACGATAGCGGTCGGATCATCGACGCCACACCCTTTGCCAGAAAGTTGTTGAACCCTTGCGAAAGCCTCCCGGTTCTGGACGAGCTCGTAGGAAGAAAGTTGGCCACTGTGTCAGGCGTGCTTGACCTGGAACGCGCCATGCAGGGCAATGGACACACCGCCAAGAACAAGGAGGGCGGGCTGCATTTCAGACTCACGGAGTCCGCAGCGAGACGCACCGCACGCGGGAACTTCAGCAAACAAGCAAGTACGTTGGAGAGCCCTAAGTCCAGCAGTGCACCGCGGATTGCGCAGGGGCCGTCACTTCGCGATATCGTGGGCACCGATCCGCAGACCGAAGAGCGCCTCAAAATTGCCGTTCGCCTGCATGCCAAATGCTTGCCACTGCTGCTCCAGGGCGAAAGCGGCGTTGGCAAGACGCAGCTAGCCCGGGCCCTGCATCTTTCGGGGCCCCACAGCGCGGGCAACTTTGTCGCCATCAATTGCGCAGCGATACCGCATGATCTGATTGAGAGCGAGTTTTTTGGCTACCGGCCCGGTGCATTCACGGGCGCGGCAAAGCAGGGCTCTCCAGGGCGTTTAATTGCAGCCAATGGCGGCACGCTGTTTCTAGATGAAATCGGCGATATGCCTCTGGCGCTGCAAGGCAGGTTGCTGCAGGTATTGTCCGAGGGAGAGTTTGTTCCCGTGGGCGGTGTAGAGCCTGTCAACGTGCGCTTCTCCCTGATCACTGCCAGCTTGCGCGACTTGCCCACGCTGGTGCGCGAGGGCAAGTTTCGTGAGGACCTTTACTTCCGCATCCATGGTGCAAGCCTGCACCTGCCACCATTACGCGAAAGAAAAGACCAGGCCCGCTTAATCGAAGACGCATTTTGGGCGGCGGCATCCCAGGCCGGTCAGCAGGTCTGTGAACTCAGCGCCCAGGCCATGGATGTGCTCATGAAGCACCGCTGGCCAGGCAATATGCGGGAACTGCAACATGTCGCCAAGTTCGCGCTGGCTGTGAGTGACACATCGGTGGTTGACCTGTCTTGTCTTCCATCGGCGCTTGGCACGCAGGAAGCCGCTGCCCCTTGGCGGACGGATAGCACCACGCGCGAACTCCAGGCCGACAAGATTTCGGCCGCCTTGGTCAAGCAAAACTGGAATGTCTCCTTGACGGCCAAGGGGCTTGGCATGTCCAGGGCTACGCTGCATCGCCGGATCATTGACTTTGACCTGAAGCGGCCCAAGCAAGTTTCCTGAATTTTCCAAACTGAACGGCCTGTGGCTTGCGCCGACAGGTCTTGGTTTATCCCGGTGAGCGGCTGCCCCACCAGGCAGCACCCACCACCAAGGTCGCAGCAATGGCGATGTTCCACTGCAGGGCTTGCCCGGTGCTCAGCAGAAGTAGCCCCGTGGACAAAATCGGAGTTGCAAAGGCCAGCAGGCCAATGCGCCGCGCGTCGCCCCGCTTGATGGCTGCGTCCCACAAAAAGAACGCGCCACCCAGGGGACCTAAACCCAGGATGCCTATCAACACCATGTCCTGCCCGCTCAGTGCAACCGCAGGCTCCAGCACCAGGTGGCAAAGCAGTGAAAGCAGGCCCGAAGCGGCTGCAAAGCCACCTACAGCGGCTGTGGGAAACGCGGGTAGCCTGCGCGTCAAGAGTGAATAGCTGGCCCACACAAAGGCGGAGGCCAGCGCAATCAGGTAGCCCGCATGGAACCCTTGGGCCGAAAGCTCGGACGCTCCCCGGCCCAGGATGGCGATGGCCGCACCGGCAAAGCCAATGAGCGCAGCAACAATATGGCGCGCCTGCAATGACACGTCTTTCAAAAACCAGGGC
>Ga0214919_10003744_pt1 | contig 22691 bp, 10 predicted proteins | sample LL1503_MetaG_FD_177994 | JGI IMG/M metagenome (GOLD analysis project Ga0214919, IMG submission 177994) | Freshwater microbial communities from Lake Lanier, Atlanta, Georgia, United States - LL-1503 | ecosystem: Environmental > Aquatic > Freshwater > Lake | place: USA: Georgia | collected... | reverse complement strand
AATGAAAATATTACAGCAAAATAATACTCAAGAGTCGGGTTTTGAATTCCGTCGATAATCGCATGTTATCAAGCATCCGGCGAAACCTGTCATATAATTCATCCCCTAAGTGTATTGTATTTATATTGCTCCTCTCGTAGTTTTCTATATGGAAAACCAACTCGGCGTAAAAGTCCCTACTATCAGCGTCGAGTTTGGTAAACTGTATTATTTTGCTTTTAAACGGGGCGAAATACTTGACGCGCTCCTCTCGTTCTTTTATAGCACGATTGGATTCGGCAATGGCAAATTGCAACTCATAATCGGTCTCGCTTTCCTCTAAAGCACGTCTCATTTGGTCTTCTTCAGATTCGATGTTAAATGCACCAAAACTGGCAGGTAATAACCGTTCTCTTATGGAAATATCAGGTGGTCTTATGTTATCGTCGTCCATTTTTGTTTTTTTTGAATAATACTTTTGCGGTTAATGGTCTTTATATTGATTTGCATTATTATGTTACGGGCGATAAATTGAATCCTTGTAATTTCGCGCGTAAAAGGGCGGTGGCATTTATGAGGGTCTGTTTGGTTTGTTTCAGTGTCTGATTGACTGCGTTGATTCCTTGAATATCGGGGTCGTTCGCCATCGCGATAGTTACGCCTTGGTCGCACAATATGTTCCAGTTTGTTATGGTCGAAACCGCGGCATTTATGATGCCCTGCTCTTCGGCAGATAAATTCGCTTCCGCTGGGGCAGGACTGCTCGAATCGACGAAATGGTTTATGTATTTCATCGCACAATTGATTTGACTCGAAACATTTTGCAGTAGAATGGAAGTATCGTGTGCTGATTTCGGAATTTGAATCGTCGATGTTGCCAATATAGTTTCCTTGAAATGGGCGAAAACTTTGGATAAATTCGCGATTTTGCCGAGGGCATTGGCAACCGCAGTCAAGAACGCGGTGTCGTCGATAATACTGACATTCTGCAACTTCAAAATGAAACTGGTGAATAGCGCACTCAAATCATCGGCAGCGGAAGCAAACTCATTGAACCCGTCGATATCCACATCGAGTTGCATCTGGGCAGATTCATTTGCGATTTGTGCTGCTGCTTGGAATAACTGCGTATAATCGTCGATTGACCCCTTTCCTTGGAAATTCGTGCATTTTATTTCCGCGGCATAGGTATGGATTTGCGCAATTATTGCGGATTTTGCTGAATCATTGGTGTCGTCGTAATAATGGACAACATTGCCGCATAAATCTTCGAAAATCTGGACGTCGGATAAGGGGTCCGTTGTGGTAAACTGCGTTTCGGTATGTTGATTACCGCTTGCATCAAAATATTGTTGATTGGTAACAACATACCCGGGAGGAGTCACGACGGGAGGAGTCACGACGGGAGGAGTCACGATAGGAGGAGTCACAACGGGAGGAGTCACGACGGGAGGAGTCACGACATTTGAAGTCGGGTCTGTAGGAACATTAACCGGCGAAGGAGGTTGAGAGGACGGCATGGTATACATAATCAGTTAATAATACAAAACGCCTAATTAAATAATTTGCTGCTTTACCGTCACAGTTTATGTAATATTATTTGAATTGTATTTTTCTCAAAATCTAAATAATATGACTCGAAAAATGGATGTAATTTAGTATTGCGCTTTTTGTTATCACAATATTAATTTTGTAAATTGCGATAATGTTTAGAGACATTATACGGTCATGACTCATCTCATATTAATCGATTCGCGAGTGCCGGGTATAAACGATATTGTTTCGTCTCTTACTCTTGATACGGAGAGTTTGGTGTTCGACCAGTTTGCTGATACGTTCGAGTCTATAAAGGCGCGTATTCAAAAACCATATAAATCCATAGCAATCGCACAGCATAATTATGGATTGCCTACGTTCAATATGGTTATTATGTCAAAACCCGCCCTTTTAAAAGACGTGGGTACTAATGACCCAGAGTTGGATTCGTGGAGTGAATTTGCCGAATTCTTGCAATGGTTGAAGCATAATGGGGCGAATTGGGTAGATTTTTTGGCGTGCGATTTATGGGCAAATGCCGACTGGGTTTATGCCATTGAAACCTTGCGTTCAAAACTGGGACTGTCGATTCGCGCATCGATTGATATTACTGGTGCCGACGGAAACTTTATCTTGGAGAGCGATAACGTGAATACGATTGGAATCTACTTTACCGATGAAATATTGAACTATAAATACAATTTTTATACATCTTCTTCGGCAAACGATGTTCACGCGAATTTTGGTTATTCTCCGCTCATTTTCACTGCATCGAATCCTGGGTATGTTTCTGCTACTGCATACAATTCCATTTTAGGCGGAATCACTACAGGTGCCACCCATATTCGATTAATAAATGATATATCGAATGTGGCAATGGTAGCAATGACGATTTCAGCGGCAGCGGTATTACAAATCAATGGTAATGTAACCGCATTCGGCGAGATTAAATACGGAGGTGATACTTCTCCAGTAGCATCGCAATTGTATAATATCACCAAGATTATTGCAAACCAGCATTTTTTTACTGCGTTGCGTGCTGATGGTAAAGTGTTTTGCTGGGGCGGTGGCAATATAATTAATGGACAGAATATTAATACTTGGACTGACCGTTCTTTTGTTACGGTAATGTCTGATATTAGCAACATTCTCGTGAATGTGTCGGATATATTTACCAATTCTGCCGGGGCGTTCGCGTTGACTGCATCTGGTCAATTAATTGCAATGGGTCAACTCTCATTTGCGAATACAAATAATACAACTTATCCTCATTTCGCATCTGGAATAGCAAAGGTATATGCTGGTGGGTATTCAAACTTCGCCGCGGTTACTACTGGTGGTGCGGCGTATTTTGTTCAAGACGGTAATTACAGAATTGACTCTATTACGGGTTCCGTTAATTCGAATCCGATAGTAAAAGTGTATATTTGTGGAATTAACCCAATATGTATTCGTACCACTTTATTAAATACGACCCAGATTACTACTATAACCGGCAGTACATTGTATTATACTATTCCCGCCGGAGTATTTATCGCACGCGCTGAAATCGCATATTCGAGTATTCTTCTTGTTCTATTGTCAACCAATATTTTGCTGATAATTTCGGGATTGTCGTGTACGGTAGTAAATAATGTTACTGACCTTGCCACTAATACACTTAGTTATGCATATTTAAAAAACAATGTGGTTTATTTAGTTGGACCGTCAGTATGGGGTAGTTTAACCAATAATACATACGGTATTCCTGCAGGAGCGAATCTCACAAATGTGCGAAGATTAGTAAGCACCAGTATGTCATTCGGTGCATTGAAATACGATAATACATTCGTATGGTGGGGTTATATAAATAACCCTGGCGCAGGAGGTAATTACTCTTCAGTGGCATTTGCAACCGCTACCGCTACGCAAAGTTTATATAACGCGATTTCGTCCAATATTGTATCCGTGTATTCAACTGGTCTTGGGTATGTATTTACCAAAACGGATGGAACTATTGTTCCATTTTGTGCCACGACTTGGGGGGCAGGAACAGTTGCCACTGCTACTTCGGTAGCAAAGCGTGCCAATAAAAACGTTTATTTTGTGCCAAATGACTCGGGGTTTATTGCAGTTGAGACTAATATGTTGGACCCTTCGTATTCCAGTGTATTGTCGCAATATAATCAATACGCTCCAACGACAGTTACTTACTATAATAATACTCCAGATGCAATGGCACGTTACGGCAAAAAATATTCGCTAGTGGTTGATGATGGTTCGGTATTGGGAACATATATTTGCACTGCGGATTCTTTCACCTACACATTTACTAATGTGGTTTATCTTCAGAGAGGTTCAGTAACTTCATATATTCGTGAAACTTCAGATTACACCACATCTTATGTGGAAATCGGCAAATTTAAAACTACTATACTCGAAAACACTTCTGTAAGTCGACCCGACCAACCGGAAATTACCGCCATGGTTTTGGGAACGGTTTTGGGAAAACCGCAACTTACTGTGTCGTTTAAGGCACCCGCATGGAACGGTGGTACCGCAATTATTGGGTATAAATACACGATAAATCAAGGACAGTCATATAATACACTTCCTGCAAATACCACGCAGATTGTATTGAGCGACCTCAGTTTGTCGAGTTACACGATTTTTTTATATTGCACTAATTATGTCGGCGATTCATATTATGATACGAGTTCCGTGCTTATTTATAACCCACCTTCTGCGCCAACCGTGTCCAGTGTTACACTCGGGAATACACAGGTAACATTAAATGTGAATGTACCGACGGCGAACAATGGAGGCGGTGCAATTACCGGTTACAAATACGCGTTTTCTGCTAGTGGTTCGTATAATAGTTTTGCGGTGAACCCATCCGGAGGTACTACGGCGGTTACTTCATATACCATACCGTCACTTCTCAATGGAACCCCATACACTCTTTATGTTAAAGCGACGAACGGTGCCGGCGATTCACCCGCAACAACTACAACATTCACGTTAACTGTAACCGTTCCGCAAATACCGGTGATTACTTCGGTCGAGTCGTTGAATTCGTCTATAAGAGTGAATTTCACGCCTCCTTACGACGGTGGCGCCGCAATCACTGATTATAAATACATACTCAATAATTCTGTTGCCGATTCTTCTGCGGTATCCATCGTATTAGTAGGCGGGACATTTATCATTCCAAATCTGACAAATGGTACTACTTATAAGGTGAAAATGCAAGCAGTGAATTCCGTTGGCACATCTGATTTACCTACTGTCTATTCCTCTAATGTTATTCCAAAAACAGTTCCTAGTTCTCCTACGATAACTTCAGTTACTGTTGGAAATCAGCAAGCAGTGGTGGAATTTACAGAACCCGATGTTTCCGGCGGGTCTGTAATCACGAAATATAGATATAGGTTAGGTGTCGGTAATGTTTATGGCGCACCTGTCGACATAAGCGGACTCACCTCTCCGTTTACTATACCGTCACTACAGAATGGAACTTCGTATAAATTGAAAATGACCGCAGTAAACGCGGCAGGAGAGTCCGCATTATCTGCCGAATCCGCTACGTTTATTCCTGCTACCGTTCCTACGAAACCGGTGATTCAAAGTATTACTGCAAGCAATCGCTCTATTTCGGTCAATTTCACCGCGGATAACGGAGGAAACGCGCTGACTTCTCTGGAATACTTTGTCAATGACATGAGCAGTGTGTCTATTGAAACTACATCCTCTCCACTTGTTATCGGCGAATTGACGAATGGGACTCCTTATCAAGTTAAATTGCGGGTTTCCAATTCGAATGGTTCTTCTGATATTTCCGAGTATTCTACATTTGCTACTCCAAAAACGGTTCCTGGCGCACCATCAATCGACTCTATACAGGCAGGAAACCGATATGTTCAATTTGCATTTAGTCCTCCTGGAGACGACGGTAGTTCTGCCATTACTGGATATAAATACTCGATAAATGACGGGTCTTACACTGCAATTGGATTGGTGCAATCACCTTACCGAATTAATCAAAATATAAGTAATGGTACTTCTTATACGGTTAAACTGATTGCTACGAATGCTATCGGAGACTCCGCGCCATCCGCCGAGTCGAGTTCGGTTATTCCATGCACTATACCAGTTGCACCCAACTTAGTTTCTTTGCAAAATGGCGATAAACAGGCAACTATCCAATTATCTGCAGGAAATAATGGCGGGTCGGAGATATCGTCGTATACGTATTCGGTAGGAGACGGTGAACCGGTCGTCATTTACTCGCTGTCATCTCCTCTCGTGTTTTCCGATTTGACTATCGGGACAACATATTCGTTTCAAATTAAAGCAACCAATAGTATCGGAGATTCTGCCGCAACTACTATCCAGTTTACGGGGAAATCGATTCCAAATACCCCCTTTATTGTAGGCGCCGTTGCAGGAAATAACTCTATTACATTGGAGTTTAACGCACCAAATGCGAACTCATCAGATATTACCGGATACAAATATTCTATTGAATCCGGCGTCTATTTGCCGGCAACTCTAGTAGATGCGAGTCATATATTAATAACCCGTCTACATGCGACCACCGAATATAATGTGGTTATTGCAGCAGTAAATGCGATTGGTCAATCAGCGGATTCGAACTTCGAATCTGCCACTCCATATACTTATCCTCTCGCACCTACGATAGGCACTATTACAGTTGGTAATGGAAATGCGTCCATTGAATTTACCGCAAATTCGGATAATGGGTCTGCAATTACGAAATATGAGTATTCGCTCAATGACGGAGAATATAATACGTACGATTCGGTGGAATCGCCTCTCGTATTGAACAATTTGGGAAATGGTGTTCCGTATACCATTAAAATGAAGGCGAAAAATGAGGCGGGTTCGTCTACGGTGGCATCGTCGAAAAGTTTTATGCCACGTACTGTTCCGATGGCGCCAATAATAATGAGTGTAACCGCGGGAAATCAATCATGCGAAGTCGGGTTTGTTCCCGGGTTTTTCAATGGTTCGAGCATCAATAAATACCGATATTCGTTCGATGGCACAAACTACCAAGATGCGACCGGTACAGTATCACCCATCACTATTAATGGGTTGACGAACGGTGAAACATATTCCATATATTTAATTGCGGTCAATTCGGTCGGTAGTTCGGGTTATTTTGAAAAATCGAGTGACTTCATACCATTTGTTACACAACCAACACCTAATCCTCCTATCAATTTATCTGTTATTCCTGGCAATAACTCGGTTGCCGTGTATTTTACCGATGGTGTCAATACTGGGTCAGCAATTAACAGATATAATTATTCCATTGATGGTGGCGATACGTCAAAAATTGCAGAGCAGATTGAGTCGCCTCTGATTATTTATGGATTAACAAACGGTCAGGAAAAGACAATAAAAATATCAGCAGCAAATAACAGCGGTTCATCGGACTGGTCAGAAGCGTCCGACCCGTTCACCCCATGTACTATACCCGACGCACCGATTATTACTGGTTTACAAAGCGGTAATGAAAGTATAGTAGTATCTTATATTCCAGGGTCATCCAATGGGGCAGCAATATCATCATATGAATATTCTATCGACGCGAGCAATACATTCATGACATTATCAAACGACTCAATTATTTACAATTTGAGTAATGGAGTAACATATAATGTTAAAATACGTGCAGTCAATTCGGTTGGTCCTTCTGCACCATCCGCATCTTTTGCGGTTGCTCCGCATAAGAAACCCGACGCACCAACAATAACGAGTGTTTTGGCGGGAGACCAGTCAATTACTGTCGCATTTACACCGGGGGCGACTAATGGTTCGGTTATATCTCGATATGAATATGCCTATGTTATCGGCGGTGAAGTAAAAACTTTCGCTATCGCACAGGCAATATCGTCTCCTTTTGATATAAATGGATTGGATAATGGAACAGGGTATATATTAGTATTACGCGCGGTTTCAACTCTTGGTGAATATTCTGCTGCTTCTGCTGAGTCTAACGAGGTTTTCCCGGGAACAGTTCCAAATCAACCTATTATCATAAAAATTAAACCGGAAAATTGCTCTATACATGTAAATTGGGTAACGGACTCAAACGGTTCAAATATTTCGAGTGTGCTTTATAATTTGAACGGTGGTCCTTTCGTCGACGCCGGCACAACCGATGCATCTTTCTCCATCCCTGGATTATTAAATGGGTCGGAATATTCAGTACAAATTATTGCAGTAAATTCGCATGGTTCTTCGATACCGTCAGTTGTCTCTGAACCGGTGAAACCATTTTACAACCCCGACCCCCCAATAATAACATCGGTTGTTCCGGGCGATTCGAAGGCACTGATTTACTTGACTCCTGGAAATACAAACGGGTCGAATGTTCTCGGGTATAAATATTCATTGAATGGTGCATCTTATAAATGGGTAAATGAAACTACCTCTCCAATATCTATTTACAATTTGAATAATGGGTCGAATTACAATATTAGTCTCAAAACTATCGGCGAAACTGTTGGCGATTCTTCGATAGTGGAACTTCCGTCATCTGTTATGCCTTATACGTCACCAGACCCACCAATTATAAAGTCGGTTATTATTGGAGATGGGTCGGCAGTCGTTATATTTGCTGACGGAAGTTCAAATGGATTAACATTGACCGGATACCGATATTCGTTAGATGCCAGTAATTATATGGATATTTCTGCAGTAGACTATTATTATATTGGGAGTTCTTTAGTTGACCATAAAATCAAAGTGACTGGGTTAACTAATGGAGTCACTTATTCGGTTAGTTTGAAATCGGTTTCCACAGTCGCAACTTCTGCGTCCTCCGTACCCTCATCACCATTTATGCCTTATGCCAACCCATCTCCTCCTACGATTAGCAAAATTGTTACTGGAAATCAGACCGCTTCGGTTTATTTGACGGATGGAGCGGTAAATGGTTCGGGCGCAAAACAGGCATATAGTTACACATTTGATGGGTCGACGTTTTATTGGGCGACGTCTTCCACCTCTCCTATTGTAATCTCTAGCAATTTGGTAAACAGTATAGGGTATCAAATACAGGTTGCTACTAAAACCGAGTTAGGAATGTCGGAATACTGTGCAAAATCGGATAGATTTGTTCCATATACATTACCCGGTGCCCCTACAATCACGAATGTGGTTGCAGGAAATGGAGTGGCATATCTCTATTTCACAGACGGAAGTTCAAATGGTCGCCCAATTACCAAATATCAATACCAATATACTATTAATGGGGTTACATCGTCTTTTGAAGTAACGGGTACATCGCCATTATCTCTCTCAGGTTTGACAAATGGAACCAATTATACGGTGACTTTAAAGAACTATAATTTAGCGGGGTATTCACCAGCATCAATCGCCTCCAGTGGGTTTATGCCATATACTGTTCCGAGCGCACCAACAATAACCAATTTGATTCCTGCTTCAAATCAAATAACCGTGTATGTATCTCCCGGAAACACAAATGGGTCAGAAATAACACGCTACTCGTATTCATTGAACGGAGGTAGTTATGTAAATACCGCCAACGCCGCGTTATCCTTTGACATCTCAGGATTAACGAACGGCACGAGTTACACGGTTGCATTAAAAGCGGAAAATGCTGCTGGAGTCGGTGCCGCATCCACTACTTCCGCCGCGGTCATTCCATTCACCGTTCCTAATGCACCTACTATAACAGGGGTGACTGTCGGAAATACCACTGCAACAGTGGCGATTACAAACGGCAATAATAATGGTCGTACTGCCACACAATATCAATACACATATACTAATACTAGTACCGGCGTGGCGACTATATTGACCACGAGTACATCTGTCACTCAATTGTCGTCCATTCTTATTACCGGATTGACTAACTGGGCAAGTTATACTGTTAAGGTAAAAGCAATTAATCTGGCGGGAGCATCGGTTGATTCTTCCGCATCGAATCCATTTATGCCGTATAATATTCCAGGGGCACCTGTGATTGCAAGCGTTGTACCCGGAAACGCGTCTATATTGGTTAATATGGATGGATTGACTATTGGTACTGGTGTCGTCGGATACAGATATTCATTTAACAGCACAAATTATACTTATATTTCCGGAGGTGGGTCTTCATTTTCAATACCCAATCTTGTAAACGCCACCACATACAGAGTATATGTGAAATCCGTCACGTCACAGGGAGATTCTCCGGCATCATTGCAGTCGAATCCGGTTGTTCCATATACTGTGCCAAATGCTCCTACAATTAGTTCAGTCGTTGCTGGAAATCGCACTGTTTCGATTTATGTAGTGGACGGTAGCAACAATGGTCGTAGTGTTATCAATTATGAGCATTCAACTGACGGCGTTAAATATAATATTGTCGACCCCGCGTCACCGATTGTGCTGGATAATTTGGTGAATTGGCAGTCATATTCCTTTTATGTGCGTGCGGTCAATCTTGCAGGTAGTTCGGGACCATCGGCAATGTCATCCACCGTGGTGCCATTCCTGGTACCAACCTCTGCATCTATCACAAGTATTACTCCTGGTGACAGTCAACTCACAGTGAAAATGGACGGATGGACGTCAGATGCGGGTATTATCGGTTACAAATATGCGCTAGACAACAGCGACAATTTGGTGTTTGTTTCGAGCACAACTGATAGTTTTGTCATACCCGAATTAACCAATGGTCAGGATTACGTGGTAAGAGTCAAGTCGTGTACAACCGCAGGCGATTCGCCATTATCTAGTGCAAGTTCGCCAATTCATCCAAGTGCTCCTCCAAGTCCACCTTCGAATGTAGTAGTAACGCCTCTCAATGAATCCGCAATTGTTACATTCACCGACGGCGCATCGAATGGCGAAACAATACAGTATTATTTGTATTCTCTTGTAGGCGATGCCGATGTGGCGCCAATCGACACACCTATTATGAAACGCGATGACGGAACGATTAAAATATTCGGTATTAAAAATGCAATTAATTACACACTGCGTTTGAGGGCAATGAATAATACTGGACTTTCGAATTATGCTGCCAATTCAAATACATTCATGCCATTCGGTATTCCTCTTGTTGCCCCCGTTGTAACTCAGGTTTTACCAGGCAATGCGTGTGCGTATGTTTATTTCAGTGCGGCGGATACAAACGGTTCTGCTCTTACCAAATTTAGATGGTCTGACGGTAAAAACACATACGATGTGTCTGGCATAACAAGTCCGTTGACAATAACCGGACTTACAAATAAAAAACCGAGCACAGTTGCAATTGCTTCGTGTAATGCAGTCGGAATATCGCCATTTACGTCCACCTTCGCGGTACTTCCAGGTGTGCCATTAGCGCCAGTCATAACTTCGGTTGAAGTCGGTCCAAGTATGTTATTGGTTCATTTTAATGTGCCGCAAGATAACGGATTTGCGATTGCCTCATATTCATATGGATTTGTCGGTACACCTGCTTTCTCCAAAGGTACTTCTGCAAGTACCACCTCAGTATCGCCTTTAATGGTTCCCAAGTTGAAGAACGGAACGCCATATAATGTAGTGTTGATAGCGAGCAATGCGAATGGAAATTCGGCGGTTTCAAATTCGGTTGGAAATAGAACACCATGTGCTCCTCCTACAAAGGTTGTTATCACAGGAGTAACCTCTCTATTTGACGGAGCATTAATATCATTTCTCGCTCCGCCAGATAATGGAACGCCATTACTAAAATACAAATACGCACTTGGCACAAGCACCAACTATACGGACATTTCTGGGTTGACATTACCATTGCGTATTTACGGCATATCGCCCAATACTGTCAATACGGTCAAAATCATTGCCACAAATGCGGCAGGTGATTCTTCCGAGTCGGCGCCTTCCAAGACGTTTACATTCGTATACCTTCCGCCCGCAGCACCCAAAATTACTGGATTGACTATCTCACTGAATCGAATGACAGTAGCATTTTTGCCGCCTACAATAAACGGGTCTGCTATTACTGGATATAAGTATGCATTAGATGTTCCGGGGACACAGGGAACATTCCTTAATGCAAGTGGCACAATATTACCTCTCGTGATAACAGAGGGTGTTCTTCCAAATGTTACTTATAACGTTCGTATTATAGCGGTTAATGGTGCAGGCGACTCACCCGCATCCGCGCCCGCAGCAAAACCTGTATCATTCGTATATTTACCGCCCATCGCGCCTGTTATATCGACCGTTGTGGTTGGCGACAGAAGTGCGCTCGTCACATTTACTGGTGCACCGGCAAGAGGTGCTCCTATTACTGGATATGCTTATACATTGGATTCTTCTGCCACAACTATCTATGATGTCAGTGGGGCAGTTTCGCCATTACTCATTACGGAATTAACAAATGATGTGTCGTATAATATACGTATTGCTGCAATTACTCCTGCAGGATACTCTGCTTGGTCAGTAGCAAAACCCGCAACGCCAGTTTACAAAGCACCAGATAAACCCGTCATTACTACTGTCGTGGCAGGAAATGGACAATTAACGGTGACATTCACCGTGCCTGCCGCAAACGGTTCTCCTATAATCGGGTATAAATATACGACCAACGGTGGCGCCGATAAAACGGAAGTGGCGACGATTATCGGCGGCAAATCATTCATTATTGAGGGATTGACAAACGGCACTGTGTATAATGTGCAAATGTGTGCCACGAATATATTGGGCGAATCGGATTTGTCACTCGTAAAAGCGGGAACACCTAAGGCATAAACGTATTTGATTCTCCTGCGAAACTTCCTACGTCAGTTTCTCCGGATAATCATCCAATTCCGGAGCGAAAAATAAGCAACGGAATTTACCATATTCGATGTTTGCGTTATTGGTAAACATTGAATTTTGGGGGGGTCGTGTCGGGTCATTTGACCGCGATTTTTTCCAATTGATTTTCATTCGATGCTCCTGCGTCGCATCTCCTGAAAATTTCGGATTTACTACCTTCTTCGAAGTCCGTAAATCCTATAATCGCGGCGTCATGGTCTACGGTCAGTGCCTGTTTCCTAGCACACCCGCGTTTATGTGCAGCGAGTCCTTTCAGCGTTCCGACATTGAAATTATTACATAAATCGCAATTGAATCCCTGTTTTTTACACGAAGAATAACGGGTCGATAAGTACTTATCAAGCACACCGAACCGCATATCATCCAATTTCGATAAAAGAGTTTTTTGCTGCTCTTTGAACCCGGTTATTATCGTCTCCTTCTGCATGATAAACTGCTGGTATTCGCGATTCACGCCGTCCAATATATCTTTGGGAATTGAATATTTATTGTCCGATATTGAGCAGAATTCGGTCATTTTAGATGAAATCGCGTCAATCATATCCGCTGCTTTTTGAAGTGCATCAGAAGAAAAGTTTACTTTATGCAAATAAATGACCACGATATTATTGTGAATTTCGATGTGGTAATTCGGTTTAGATGTGATTCCAGTGTATTGCGATACCAAAATACCGTGTGAGGTCGTTTCAATTGCGCGTTTTATAAAACGTTTTACGTCCGATACGCCAATATTGTATTGATGATTCTCATGCACTTCAACGTATATTTCTGGTTTATTGTCGCGTATTATATGAAATTCATTTGACCCTTTTTCGGTTGTTATAGATGCAGTTGGGAAGGACTGCGATAACAGATTTTCAAACAATACCACAATTTCGTCTGTACTCGGTAGTTGGTGAATGATATCATTCAATTCGTATATGAGTTTGTAATAAACAGTAAATGATGGGTCGTCCTGGATTTTAGCATAATTTGCTGTCCTTGATTCGTAGGATGTTATGAAGTCGGATAATAATTGAGCAATTGCCTGTATCATGTGAGTCGAATTCGAGTCGAAATTGTGAATATATTCGTCAGTTTTTATCGGAAAATCAAATTTAGTGAAAATCTGCTCGGTATTCGCAGTCAATATTTTATTGAACTGGTGCAGTATAATTTTTGTTTTTTCTGCAATATTGGAAAAACGCAATTGAAATATTACAGACAAAATGGAGCATGAATTCTCGAATAATTTTTGGTTTGCTATTAAAATTAACTCATGCGAATCCGGTTCCAATGATGCCGAAGTAAATTCGCGTATATATTCTGTTTTCGCGATAATATATTTGCTGGAAATGGATTGAATGAGTTTGTGAATTCCATCTCGCATATTTGATATGAACGCCCCGAGTTCTTTGGTCTTATTATGGTCGCCTTGAAATACGACAGTTTCTAGTTGTTTTATTGACCCTGTTTTCTGCAAAATATTTATAATCAATAAGTTTACTTCTTCGAAATCTATATGGGTGTTTGACTGGTAAAATTCAATAATTTTTGTGTTTGATATTTTTAATCGGTCAGACAAATTGTCTACAATAAAAGACGCACACATTATACGACGTGTTATTTTATATAATGTTGTATTATTTTTTTAAATCATTTTTAAACGAATTATACCAAACTTATAGGTTGCTATAATTCAAAAAAAATAAAGTAATATCATTCTTTATATCTACATCATCAGTACCTCATAAAAGGAGGGTTCAGAAGGCACTTCGTAGTAATCATAGGTTACCTTTATTTGAGCAGTATCAAACTAATACTGCAATTGATATCGGGTTCGGCACTTCCTGCTCCACTCGTGCCATCAAGCGACACTATTGGGACATAAGATGTGTGGTTTCTCAATTGAACTTTGCACGCAAATCCAGAAGGAGATAATGCCGTTGGTGAAATCAAATCAGATGCATCTACGTACATTATCAGAGAGCAGTTACTTTGCGTTGACCCGGTGGGTGAACTGAAAATTCCACCGGGAACAACTACAATATCATTCTTCATAATGCTGAACTGACAGGGTTCTTTGTGATGAAGATTGGCACTTACATAGTAATAACCAGGTTGCCAAGTATATACTTCAGTTGAATTATTCACAAATCCACAGTTTCCAATAATGGCAGAGGAAAACTCGAATGACGTTGGTTCGTCAACTCCAACTAATTGAGGGGTAACCGAGTAAGCGTGTAAAAATGTATCGGATAATGAACCGGTGGGACCAATAGGACCGGTTTCTCCAGTATATCCAGTATAACCGGTTGGTCCTTGGTCGCCAGTTGGACCCTGGTCGCCAGTTGGACCCTGGTCGCCGGTTGGTCCTTGGTCGCCGGTTGGACCCTGGTCGCCAGTTGGACCTTGTTCGCCGGTTGGTCCTTGTTCGCCGGTTGGTCCTTGTTCGCCGGTTGGTCCAGTAGGACCGTGGCAACCAGGAGGACCTTTAGGTCCAGGACATCCAGGTAAAGATTTACCGTCTTTTCCATTTCGCCCATTTTTGCCATCGCGTCCGTCGCGTCCGTCGCGACCATCCCTTCCGTCGCGACCATCCCTTCCGTCGCGACCATCACAACATTCATCATCTGACATATTGTTATGTTCGTGGTTATGCTCATTTCCAGAAGAATCGCAATCTTGATTGTGGTTGTGCCAATCATTTCCAGAAGCGTCGTGGTTACCAGAAGCGTCGTGGTTATATTCGTTATCGGAAGCGTCGTGGTTATATTCGTTATCGGAAGCGTCGTAGTCAGTCATTGCGCAGCACCCTATAACAATATACGACATCACTTTTTTTACCTAGATTATCATTAACATGCTGCAAAACATCATAACACACCGAAATTCTGATTTTGTGTTTAATGGTCTAATTCACAAATTACAAAAATCACAATTCTGATTTTTGTAATTTTGTCAAAAAGAATGAGTCAACCATAAAACGGTATAAAATCAATTTGCTGTTTTATATTATTTGTCACAATGCCGAAAGTCGCGATTATTGGGCACCGAGGGTATATCGGTTCGTATTTGTGTTCGGAATTGCAAAATATCGACAACCTTCTCGATAATACGAGAGGCAAAGACGCGGATGTGGTTATTTATCTTGGTGGAATAGTAGGGCACCAACGGTGCGAAGAATTGACTCGCCGAGAGGTTTTCGATGCGAATGTCGGTGATATCATGTCACTAGCAGCGAATATGAAATCGGGTGCTCTTTTGATATACGCAAGTACTGCAGCGTTGTATGAGGGATTTGGTATGTCGGAACCGCGAGAGGATGCTCTATTAAACGAGCAATTATTCGACCAATATATGAGTTCGATGTATAACCGCGAAAAGAATATCCGCACCCTCACGCATATCAAGTCCGCCGCACTCAGATTAGGAACCGTCATTGGTATTTCGCCGAATCAGAAACGGACTTCGATACATATCAAGATGTTGCGTGATGCCGTCTTATTCGGAAAAGTCCGAGTCCATGGTGCACATATGGGTCGCAGTATCCTCTCATTCGAAGACTTGAGGACAGCAATCGAATTAATGATAGAGAAACGCGACCAAATCCAGGGGCACCAAATCTATAATATGTGCTCTTTCAATTGTACTGTGGCGAAAATAGCAAATGAAATCGGGTGCAAAACCGGCAGCAATATTGTCTATGAACTCGACACCGAGCAACAGAAACGCGCGCTCGGATTCTCGATGGATAACCATAAAGCAGCAAAAGAATTCGGGTTTGAGTGGAGAGGCAGAAACGGCGCATTAGTAGACGAATTAATCGCAAATATAAAACACGTGTCAAATAGCGACTCGTATTTGAAACCCGCCGCTGACGGTGCCCAATGTCGCGTTTGTAAACGAGCAGATAATATGGCAGTATTATATGACTTTGCGGAGCAACCGAGTGCGAATCATTATGCGGGTTGTCCGGAAAATGCACTGCCCGAATATCCTCTCCGCTTAGATGTCTGTCGCAATTGTTATCATACACAATTGAGTTATACGATTCCACCAGAGGAGGTTTTCTCGAATTATATTTACTTGAGTGGTACGTCGAATACTATGCGCGAGTTCTTCCGCGATTTTGCCGATAAATCCATCCGAGAAAGCGGGCAAAAAGGCGTACCGGGAACGGTCTTAGAAATCGCATGTAATGACGGGTCGCTTTTAGACTGGTATAAAGCGAGAGGATGGCGGACATTCGGATATGACCCCGCACGAAATATTCAACCGATTTCGAGTGCAAAGGGGCACGAAATAACCGTCGGGTTCTGGGGACAAGACCCCGTGCCCGAATATCCGCCTCTCGATATTATCGTCGCACAAAACGTTTGCGCCCACGTTCCCGACCCAGTCGCGTTCTTGGCAAAATGTCGAGAGGTTATGAACGACCAGACAGTATTATATGTGCAAACCTCTCAATCGGAGATGATAGAAAGGGGGCAATACGATACTGCCTATCATGAACATCTCTCGTTTTTCACTGTCCGGTCGATGGATATTGCAGCGAAAATGGCGGGACTCTGTTTGGACGGCGTCGAGAAAACACCGGTTCACGGTTCGTCTTATATATTCCGATTCCGACTCCAATCGCAAACCGATATTACTGAGAATATCGTATACAAATACGAGAAGGAAATCGGTCTATATGATGATTTGCTGTATTACGTCTACGTGGAGAAGGTGAATGAACTGTCGAACTGGTTGAATAAATGGTGCAAGAAATTGACCGCCAATGGCACAAAAATAGTTGGGTATGGCGCGGCAGCGAAAGGTATGACGGTTTTGAATTCGCTCCGCTGGCATATGCCTCTCGAATATATTGCAGATGATTCGCCTATAAAACAGGGATATTATGCTACGAATCGGAAATACCGGATTGTCGCGCCCAAAAAACTGGGCGAATCTGACGCACCTCTCGTGGTTTATGTGCTGGCATGGAATTTCATCGACGAGATAAAGGAGAGGGTAAAAAATGCCCGCGGAGGTGCGCCGACCTATTTTATTGTCACCTATCCTCTCAAGAAAATCTGGTATGTCGACCAAGACAAAGAATGGGTTGTATATGAGGAAATCGACACCAGGTTCACCAAAACGTCGGTGCATCACCACAATATATTGATTTCGCATTTCTATAATGAAGAGGCACTTCTTACGCAATGGATTCGACACCATGCTCCTCTCTTCAATTGTGCGGTTCTAATCGATTATCATTCGACAGATAAGAGTCGCGAAATCATTAAGCGAGAGGCGCCGGATTCGTGGAATGTGGTTTATTCCAATAATCGCGAGTTCGGGGCAATGGCAATTGACGCAGAGGTATCGGGATACGAGAATTCGTTCGACAATAATCACTGGCGACTCGCACTTACCACCACCGAATTTCTATTTGCTGTCGGTTTACGCCGCAAAGAAAGTCCGGTTTTCGCGGATATCGGTAACGCATCTGCTATAAGGGTACCTTCATTGACGTCGGTTGACCTCGAGAATTCGCCGAAAAACAACCTCTCTATCGCCATCTTAAAACAGAATAATTTGGTCTATTTTCAGAACGGGAAAAGCGGCATATTGACAGAGGAGGAGGAGCACTATGTCAATAACCATTATAATCGATTTATGCATCGAATCCGAGATTTCCGAAATCCATATTATGTCGGACGCCACGAATTCCGCCATGATTTTATCGCAAGAAATATGCATATCATAAAATACGTGTATGGTCCTTTCCCTGATTTCTACTCGCGTAAACTGCAAATTAAAACTCGGATTCCGGAGTCGGACAAAAAATACAATTTCGGACACCAACATATGATTGAATATGCACAATTGGACGCGGATTATAGGCGGAAACAGATGCTTCCTCTCGTTGAAATCTCGGATGAAGAGTCACAGCGGGCATATTTCGATAAATATATGAGAGGGGTCGCCGGAGGCGACCAATTACTGAGTGGCATTTACGCCAATTTATACGAATAGATTATAGGATTTACTGCTATAAATACGCGGAAAAAAACGGAGAGGATTTCAGTAAAAATGCCAGACCATCGACCGAAATATACCCCTTATTCCATCCGTGGTGGACCGCCGCCAAAGGATTAAAATCGTTCTCGATACACAGAAATGTTCTATTATAAACATCAGGTACTATTTTGCATAGTATTTCACATGCGTGCGTGAAAAACACGTCTTCGTTTCTCCTCATAATCGGCGGTATGTATTTTTTCCGAGATGCGCGGTATTCGTCGATTTGCTCCCACGTTATTTTCTCCAAGCATTCTAACATAGTTGCCTGTTTTCTGATGGAAAATCCGCCGTTTATACCCCCGTACGTCGGCGCTAAATCAACCAAATAATTCGAACCCGCATAATCATATAGCAAAAAATGCTCGGAAAAGTCGCGAAACATGATACAATCGCGCTGGAATATGAGTGCTAGTTCGCCGGGGATATTCCGCCAGAGTTCGGGGTCCATGAAAATCATGTTATAGGATTCGATGCTTATATGGGGGTTTCCACTGGCGTCGAGGACAATGTGTCGGTCGCCGATTTCGTAGACAAATGCATATGGATATTTTTGCTGTATCATTTTGTAATGTCCTGAATAACCGATGATGACGAGATTCCATCCGAGAGGATTGAGAAAATGCATGAAATTGTAGATGACGTGCTCGGTGATTTCGTCGAATCTGGGTTCGACTATAACTGCGGTTTTATTGGAATCTGGGTGTCTCGCGAATTGTTCGGTTGCGGGTTTGTTATCGAATGCGAGTTTGAGATAGTTCTCGCAAATTTGAGAGGTCATTTTATTATTGTTGTATTTGATTTTTATGTTTTTACATCATCAAAATCAAATTAATTGTCTAAAATATCACCTCTCGGAATACCTATGTCAGGTATAATGGGTGGAATGATACCGGTTAATCCGATTGGTCCGATTGGTGTTGTGTCTCAATGGTGTCTAGTTTCCAATAGGATATGCTGGAAATGACGTCGACGCCGTTGGTATTTTTGAGTGACGCTTTGCCCGCTATTAGGGCAGTAATAATCCATTCATTTTGCAAATATTGGTATTTTTGATTGCCGTCGTCGAAGACGCGGATTTTGTATAGGGTTTCCATGATTGTGGGTGTTATTGTCGCAGAATATTTATGTTGGTTTTAGAAACTCATTTTAGGAGATGATTGAGAGGATTCAATTTGTTAAGAACTCTGGATACGAATGAATCAAATTGAATAATGTGTCGGATTCGGCGCCCCGAAGGGGCGCCACTTCAAACATCTTGTATTTGAAATATCTGAATTCGAATTAGCAAAATAATAATTTGTAACCTCTCAACATTTGATTTTATAGGATTTACGGACTTCGAAGAAGGTAGTAAATCCGAAATTTTCAGGAGATGCGACGCAGGAGCATCGAATGAAAATGAAAACCATTTTGGAAAGATTTAGAGGATTGTATTTTCCTAAATTCCGAAGATGGTCGAAAGTAAACGCAGCAAATAGTTTGCCACTCATTCTTGTATTTATAAACATGCAAATTGTAATTAGTGGTTAACCTCTCGATGTTTTTTGGAATGTTTGAGAGGATGGGGTTATTCAAATTGAATAATGTGTCGGATTCGGCGCCCCTCCGGGGCGCCACTTCAAACATCTTGTATTTGAAATATCTGAATCCAAATTAGCAAAATAATAATTCTAACCTCTCAACATTTGATTTTGAAAACCATTTTAGAATGTTTGAGAGGAACATCTTTTCCTAAATTCCGAGGATGACAGAAAGTAAACGCACCAAAATAATAATTCCAATGATCTCGACAGTTTGTCTAAATTATTGATTTTGTAACCTCTCAACATTTGATTTTAGAAACCATTTTGGAAAGATTGAGAGGAACATCTTTTCCTAAATTCCGAGGATGCTCGAAAGTAAACGCAGCAACTAATTATTTGCTGTTTCAGGGGGTCGAATATTTCAAAATAACATAAATGTTTGGTTGGAATTACTAATAACTTGTCCTGAATGGAAGAATCGCTTGTTAAAAAGTTATCATTATATGTTTCTAGTGGTGCGCGTCTTCCAGAAACTATAGGAGAATGGTCTCCTGAAGACACCGAATTAATCTTATCAGTAGGTTACCTGGCATTTATTCAAGCAAAGCAGAGTGTTAGCACGACGAATTATCGAGAGGTTGTGTCTGAAATGGAGCGGTCTTTGAGTAAGAAGTACGAAGAGTCGCTAAGTGCCTCTCGTGAAAGATTGGAGAGCATGGACCGCGAGTTGCAATACCAGAAAGACCGTATAAAGTTGATGCAAGAGGATGAAGAATTGCGTATACAGAGGCGATTAATTCCGACAAACGATTTGTTTAACGCATCACTGGAATTGTACAAGAGGGAGAAGTCGGATTTGCAATCTCGTATTATTCAGTTGGAGCGCGAAAACGAGGCAAATAAGAGTGCGTCTCGGCAAATGCAATTGGAGAGTGAACTGCGGGAACAAAAAGACGTGAAATGTCTAATTGCTCGGGAATTAGAGTCAATGCGGCAGATGCTGTTGGAAAAGGACAAGCAGATTGAAACACACAAAGAGATGTTCGAGAGGTCGATTGCTAAAGTCGATAATCTTACTCAAAAGCGGGATGTCGCGTCAATCGGTAAGATAGGCGAGGGTCAGTTCAAGGGTTTAGCGATAAATACGTTTCGAGATTTCGACGGGTTTCAGTTGAAAGAAGTTTGTGCGATAGGTGGACTGGGAGATTTCCATTTGATTTTCAAAGAATTGGCGGTCCTGGTAGATTCGAAGTTATATACGAATAAGGTGAATAGTACCTCTCGCGATAAGATACGTCGCGACCTCTTGAACAACGACCATATCAACTTCGCGTGGTTGGTGTCGATGGATACGAACATAGACCGGTTCGACAAGGCACCGTTCATGTTTGAGTGGGTGAATTCGCAGAAGTGTATTTGCTATATCAATAATTTGAGAGGACAGGATGAACCGGGCGAATTGATTCGGTCTGTATGGTATTGCTGTAAGGCACTACAGCAGATGATGGTGACAGATGCAAGTGAGAGGGGAGAGTTGAGTGTATTGAAAGAGCGTGAGATGAAGATTCGTGATGTGGTGGCGAAATTGGTGAAATCGAACCGCGAGCGGGATACGATACTGAGTCAAATGCGTCAGAACTACGAGAGGTCGGACGAATGTGTGCGCGAATTGATGAATCGCGAGACCGAGGAGATAGTGAACGACTATTATTTGGCGGTGGTGGAATGGTGGAATGCGAATTTGGAACCTGCAATGGTAGATTCTTCGATAAAATCGACGGTTGTGTGGACGCAATTTAAACGCGATATGGGTGACAACCTGGGCAAAATCGACTCGGTGGCGTTTAAAGACGTATTATGCGGGTTTTTATCGGAGTCGAACGTGGTAAAACCGAAAACGAAGGGGGGTGCCTTGGATTTAAAGGGGTATAAATTCAAAGAGGGAGTAAAATTGTATGATTCCAAGAAGTGAATTCGCAGGATGGGAGTGTAATTCTATCCTGCGAATGGTGTTTGTGTGGGGTATCCGGCGCCCAAAGGGCGCCATTTAGAGACACCTCGTGTGCGCATTGAGTTGTTACCATATTATGCAGTCGGGATTGGCGGGGTGTCTCGGGTGTGAATCTCGGTAGGGGTGTTTTTCTAACTTGGGTTGGAGTTCAAAATTTTGACTCGGAGTATGCAGTCGGGGATTGGCGGCGGTGTGGGGGTCTAATGTGGGGTAGGGTCTCGGTTCGGAATCTGGCAGGAGTGCGAAAATTTTGACTCGGAGTATGCATTCGGGGATTGGGGGCGGTGTGGGGGTCTAATGTGGGGTAGGGTCTCGGTTCGGAATCTGGTGGGAGTGCGAAATTTTGACTCGGAGTATGCAGTCGGGGATTGGCGGCGGTGTAGGGGTCTAATGTGGGGTAGGGTCTGTTTAGAACTTGAAAATGGTGCACAAATTTGACTCGGAGTATGCAGTCGCGATTTTGGTGCAGTACTCGGATTTGAATCCATGGTAAGGGGGGAGGGGTCTAAATTGGGCACAGAAAAAATGACGCAGGATTTGACTCGGAGTATGCAGTCAGAGTTTGGCAGGGGGACTCAGATTTGAATCCATGGTAAGGGGATGGGTCGAATTCGGAGTGCAGAAACCGCGTTCAGAGTTGACTCGGAGTATGCAGTCGGGGTGAGTCGCGATTCGGGTGCGATTTAACTGCGGTATTCGGGTCCACTATTCGGGTGGCGCGAAAAGTCTAAGCGGTTTCTGAGTGGCAACTCGGGACTGGAAACACGATTTTAGACGTA
>Ga0214919_10003743_pt1 | contig 22692 bp, 26 predicted proteins | sample LL1503_MetaG_FD_177994 | JGI IMG/M metagenome (GOLD analysis project Ga0214919, IMG submission 177994) | Freshwater microbial communities from Lake Lanier, Atlanta, Georgia, United States - LL-1503 | ecosystem: Environmental > Aquatic > Freshwater > Lake | place: USA: Georgia | collected... | reverse complement strand
TCATCATCTACGCTGACTTTTTTCTTAGCATCAGCAACCGAAAGCCAGATAACCTGATCAACTTCGTGGCTATCTCTCGGTCCGTGCGATTCCCCGATAGCTTGAGCGGCCCAATATCTAACCTCTTTAGGAGTTCCTTCGGCTAAATATTTTGCGGTGCCAATTTCTGGCCCTAAAACAACTTCGAAACCAGTCTCTTCTCCTGCCTCACGAGCCGCGCAAGACAAGTGGATTTCGCCAGGTTCAACTTTTCCTTTTGGCAAAGACCAATCGTCATATTTTGGCCGATGAACCAAAGCAATTTCAGTAGTTTTCTTTCTCACTCGCCAGAGAACTACGCCAGCACCTTGAATTACTTCGGTTTCGCTCACATTTATCCGTTCAGATACTTATGCATTAGAAACTCTTGAACATCCTGCGACCTCTTGTGTCGCTTCCATTCGGCGCCTATTTGTTGCCAGCTGCTGGTCTCTGCAGATAATGAAACCTCAAATATCTCGTTTAACAAATCTTTATGCTGGGCTTTATCAACTCGCATCAAACTTTCAACTCGGCGATCTAAATTGCGATGCATTAGATCTGCACTACCGATCCAGTATTCATCCTCGCCACCATTAACAAAATGATAAATACGGGAATGCTCAAGGAATCTACCCAGAATGGAGCGAACTCTGATGTTCTCTGATAGCCCTTTAATTCCTGGGCGAATTGAGGAAATACCACGAATTACCAAATCAACGCTAACGCCAGCGCTAGAAGCTCGGTACAGCGCATCTACAAATTCCTCATCGAGCAGTGAATTCAATTTGAATTGAATACCTGCTGGCTTACCAGCTTTCGCATTCTTAATTTCATTCTCAATTTTTTCTAATAGGCCAGAACGTAGGCTGCGCGGGGCAACTAACAGTCGAGAGTAAGAAGAAGATGGTGCTAAGCCCGATAATTGGTTAAAGAGTTTGCTCAAGTCTTCAGTCAGCAATGGATCAGCGCTAATAATTCCGAGATCTTCGTAGAAGCGAGCCGTCTTAGGGTTGTAGTTACCAGTACCAACATGGCAATAGCGGCGTAACCCGTTGGTTTCATCGCGGACCACTAATGATAGCTTTGCGTGCGTCTTAAGATTCATTAAGCCGTAAACCACATGAACACCAGCGGCTTCAAGCTTTCGAGCCCAACGCACATTTGCTTGCTCATCAAATCGCGCTCTAATTTCAATAACGGCCAACACTTGTTTGCCAGCTTCAGCGGCTTCGATCAGAGCTTCGATGATTGGTGAATCTCCCGATGTCCGATACAGCGTTTGCTTGATCGCCAAAACTTGTGGGTCCTGAGCCGCATTTTGCAGAAATTGCACGACCGAGTTAGTAAAAGACTCATACGGGTGGTGCAACAAGATTTCACCTTGTCTGATTGCCGCGAAAAACAGTTCCGGATCACCCGAATCAACTTCACTTAACGATGAAGCGGTGCGTGATTTAAACGGGCGGAATTTCAATTCGGGAATGTCTAGGTCTGCGATGCGATTTAGAGCGGTTAGGTCAAGCGGTGTTGGTAATGAAAACACGCTTTCTTTGTTGATTCTAAGCTCTTCGCATAGTTTTTCGAGAAGGTCTTGATCGATACCTTCTTCAATCTCAATTCGAACGGGTGGCCCAAAGCGACGGCGAGACAACTCTTGCTCTAGTGAAGTCAATAAGTCTTCAGATTCTTCCTCAAGTTCAAGATCTTCATTACGTGTGACTCTAAATGTGTAATGATCTTCGATTGTCATTCCTGGGAATAACTCTTGCAGATGTATTGCGATTACATCTTCAAGTGGAATAAAGCGACGCGAACCTGTTGAACTTGTTGCGATAAAGCGAGCCAAAATTGGTGGCACCTTAACTCTGGCAAAGTATTCCTCTTTATTGGTCGGGTGTTTAACCAGAACCGCCAAGTTAAGCGAGAGGCCAGAAATATATGGGAATGGGTGCGAAGGATCTACGGCTAAAGGAGTAAGTACCGGGAAGATTCGTTCTCGGAAAATCTTTGTTACATAGGCACTTTCTTCCTCATTTAAATCATGCCAAGTAATTAGATCAATTTTGTGTTTACGTAAATCTGAGAGTAAGTCGTTTTTAAAGTGGTCTGCATGACGCTTTGAAAGTTCACGGGCTTTTGTAGTAACGGCACTTAACAATTGGTTAGGTGTAAAACCTGCACTATTGCTAGCTGAAATTTCATTTTCGATCTTGCCTAAAATAGAAGCCACGCGCACCATAAAGAACTCATCTAAGTTATTTGTAAAAATCGCCATGAAGCGAAGGCGTTCAAGTAGTGGGATTTCCTTATCTTCGGCCAGTTCAAGAACGCGCTCGTTGAACGAAAGCCAACTTAGTTCACGATCAATTAGCTCTTCTGGCTTTGACATGAGACAACTTTCTCTTATGGAGGTGAACGCTGGGTGACCTATAGGTGGATTATCGCTTAAAGCAATGGCCATTTGGTCGGCTTGGGGTACTTTGCGCTACGCCCATCACCAGATGATTTACCGCGAATTCTCCGCCAAATCCAAGGTAAGGCAAAGGTGAAAAACCAAGCAACGTTAGTAGCCGTTTTGACTAACCAAGGTGTTGGTTTTGCCGCAGGCAGCGGCAATCGCCAATTAGGGTCGAATGGAGCGCCAAGTACTTCAAGTACTCCTTGTGCCACGCGATCGTGACCAAGTGGATTTAAGTGCAATCGATCAAATGCTAATAGGCGTCGATCAGACAAAAATTGTTTTTCATTAGCGTCGACAATTATGGCCCCAACTTCAAATGCCATGGCACGAACATTTTTATTAAAAGTACTGAAGCGCTCCGCCCACATATCAGCAGTCTTGCCAGTATTTCCAGTTCTTTCTAAAACTGTAAACAACATTAGCGTTGCTCCAGTAGCTGATAACTTTCTAACTGCATCGTTGTAAATTGGAAAGACATTTTCTGGACGATAGCCAGGCCGTAAAACATCGTTTGCTCCAGCATGGAAGGAAACTAAAGTTTCTTTGCCAGTGATTAGCGGGATAGCTTTGGGAACTTGATCCTCAACTACTTGAGTTACCAATTTGCCGCGAATTGCTAAATTAGCATAAGTGAAATCAGAAGATTGCGTAGTTAACACATCGGCAACTCGATCAGCCCAGCCCCGGAAATTTCCATTGCTGATTTCATCGGTCATGCCCTCAGTGAAAGAATCACCTAGTGCGATAAATCTTTGATAAATCATAGTTAGCTCTTTCGGCGTTGCTCGTCTACCCAGAAGAGCGCAATCGAAGTCGCCACACTTGCATTAAGAGATTCAGTGGCTGAATTCATTGGGATCGAAACCACGAGATCACATTTTTCGCGAACTAATCTAGAAAGGCCTTTGCCTTCGCTGCCAACCACGATCATTAGTGATTCGGTGGCAACTTTCAAGCCACTAAGTGATTCATCGCTTTCGCCATCTAACCCAATGACAAAACAGCCCAATTTCTTAGCTTCTTCGATAGTGCGAGCCAAGTTGGTTACTTGAGCAACAGGCATGCGCGCAGCAGCACCAGCTGATGCCTTCCAGGCAGATGCAGTCATTGCTGCCGCACGGCGCTCGGTCATTACAACACCATTTACCCCGAAAGCGCCGGCGCTACGAATTATCGCGCCAAGGTTTCGTGGATCAGTAACCCCATCGAGTGCAACAATCAACATTGGATTCTTTGCGCGTTGGGTTATCTCTTCGAAACTTGAATACTGATAAGGCTTGATCGCCAAAATAATTCCTTGGCTATTTGGTGAGATTCCTTCAACCTCAGCGCGGTGAACTTCGCGGATGGGAAGTTGCAAATGAAGCGCTAATTGCAAAGACTCGGCGACTCGGTCATCAATATCTATTCCGCGAGCGACCAAAACTTCAGTTGCCGGAACTGAGGCGCGTAGCGCTTCAAGAACCGCGTTACGACCTGCAACAATTTCACCTTTCGGTTTGTCAATTCTGGAATTGCGTCCGGCTGAACTACGCGGCGTCGTGCCAGTACGTGGGGTTGTACCTGCGCGTGGATTAGCCTTTGCTTTCTCAGCTGCTTTTTTACGTTTAGCAGCTGCGTGATAGGGGCGGTCTTCAGCTTTTGGAGTTGGTCCTTTACCCGCTAATCGCTTTTTATTCTTGCCACCAGTTCCGGTTGTTGGACCTTTTTTAGATCCGCGTATTGCGCCTTTGCGCTCTGAATTACCGGCCATTTAATTACTACCTTCTGATCGTGAGATTGACCAACGTGGCCCTTGAACTGTGTCTTCAATTGAAATACCAAGTGCGATTAAACCATCACGAATCTGATCGGATGCGGCAAAATCTTTACGTTCACGAGCTGATGTTCGTTGTGCAAGAACTAAATTAATTACGCCATCTAGTGCACTAGTCAGTGACTCGCTCTGTGAACCACTAGTAAACGCTGGATCAAATGGATCGCAACCAAGTACTTCAAGTGCGCCCTGAATAAAGCCGGCTGCAGTTGCAATGCCTGCATTGTTATTCTCGGTTATTGCGCTATTTCCTAAGCGTAATTGTTCCGAAATCCCAGCTAGCGCTTGAGGAACAGCTAAGTCTTCATTCATAGCAGCTATGAAATCTGGCGATAACGCAGGTTCTGGCTGGCTACCTAAGATTTCGGTTGCGCGCAAAAGGAAGTTCTCAATCCGACGGAAACTCACGGCTGATTCTTCTAAGGCAGCTGGTGAGAACTCAAGCATTGATCGGTAATGAGCACTACCTAAATACCAACGTAGTTCTACGCCACGAACAATCTTTAGTAATTCAGTAACTTGTAATGAGTTACCAAGTGACTTCGACATTTTTTCACCCGATGCAGTTACCCAAGCATTGTGTAACCAACGTTTAGCAAAACCGTAGCCCGCTGCTTCAGATTGCGCAATTTCGTTTTCGTGGTGCGGGAATATTAAATCTAAACCACCACCGTGAATATCAAACTCGGCACCCAAATAAGTGTGTGCCATTGCTGAACATTCAATATGCCAACCTGGTCGACCATTTCCCCATGGCGTTGGCCAAAATGGATCGCCAGCTTTGGCCGCTTTCCAAAGTGCGAAGTCACGTACATCGCGCTTATAAGTTTCATCAGCATCTTGGGCCGGCAATAAATCATCGATATTCTGGTTTGAAAGCGTTAAGTAAGAAGTTAGCTTTCGAACTTCTAGATAAACATCGCCATTACCTGGCGCATAAGCATGTCCTCGTTCGATCAATGATGCAATTAATTCAATCATTTGCGTGATATGACCAGTTGCTCGTGGTTCATAAGTTGGTGGCAGCACATTTAGCGCTGTATACGCATCAGTGAAAGCGCGTTCGTACTTCTGAGCAACTGCCCACCAAGGCGCTTGTTCATGAACAGCCTTATGCAGAATCTTGTCATCTATGTCAGTGACGTTACGGATAAAAGTTGTTTCGTAGCCGGACTTAACTAACCAGCGTCGCAAAACATCGAAGTTGACCCCACTACGGATATGGCCGATATGTGGTGGCGCTTGAACGGTAGCCCCGCAAAGGTAAATACTCGCTTTACCCGGCTGCAGTGGAATGAATTCTGAGACGGTTCGCGACAATGTGTCATATAGCTTTAGCGAACTCATTAGCGAAGTCTATCGGTCGTTACTAGAAACCTTAAAAACGAGCGCTGAGGCAATGGCTGCAATGCCTTTACCTTCACCGGTTAAGCCAAGACCATCGGTAGTTGTAGCCAATAGTGATACTTGTACACCATTTAGTGCAGCAGAAAGTGCCGCTATTGCTTCTTTGCGTCGTCCGGCTAACTTTGGGCGATTACCAATTACTTGCACTGAAACATTTGAGATTTCAAAACCAGCTTTGGTAATTATTGAGAGAGTTTCTGACAATAACTTTGCCCCACTTGCGCCAGCATATTCAGGCCGATCAACACCAAAGTTTGAACCTAAATCACCTAACCCAGTTGCCGCAAATAGTGAATCGCAAATTGCATGTGCCGCAACATCTCCATCAGAATGTCCAGCAACACCAACCTCACCTGGCCAGTTAATGCAACCTAACCAAAGTTCACGCCCTGCTTCGAAAGCATGTGAATCGACACCAACACCAGTACAGAATTCTCTATTTGTACCGAGGAAGTTATAAGCGTTGGTTAGATCTGCCGGCGTAGTTATTTTTAAAGCACGTTCCTCGCCATCAATAACTAGAACTTTAAACCCAGCACTTTCAACTAGGCTGGCATCGTCGGTGCCTTCACCATTTGCGGCATGTGCTTTTTTGAGGGTTGAAAGTTCGAAGCCTTGCGGAGTTTGGATGTTACGTAACTCTGCTCGGTTCGCAGTCGCGGTCACATAACCATTTGCATCGATACTTTTGATGGTATCTACTTGAAGCAATCCTGGAATTACAGCAACTTGGCCATCTTGCAGTGCTGACATAACCCGGTTAGCTAAATCAGTTGATGCCAAAGCTCGAGCAGCATCGTGGATCAATACAAATTCAGTTTCACTAGAAACCGCTGCCAAGCCAGCTCGAACCGATTCTGAACGAGTTTGGCCACCAGCGACAACAGTTACGGCATCGCCTAGGAGTGATTTAAATTCACTTAGGTGAGAGGCCGGCGCGGTGACGACTACTTGATCAACCGCTGGCGAAATCGCAGCAACTGCATGTTCAATTAAAGTTTGGTTACCTAATTGAATTAGCGCTTTAGGAATATCAGCACCGAATCGAACACCGGATCCGGCAGCAGCAATAATTGCGGCAACATGGCCAGACATAAGGCTCCGATCGAATGCGAGCTTAAATTAAGAAGCTAAGACCTCATCGAGGATAACTGAGGCTTTTTCTTCGTCGGTGCGTTCAGCGAGAGCAAGTTCTGAAACCAGAATCTGCTTTGCCTTTGAAAGCATGCGCTTTTCACCGGCAGAAAGTCCACGATCTAGATCGCGGCGATAAAGATCGCGTACAACTTCGGCGACCTTGATTACATCGCCAGAAGCTAATTTTTCAAGATTTGCCTTGTAGCGTCGAGACCAGTTTGTTGGCTCTTCGGTATATGGCTGACGCAAAACACTGAAAACGCGGTCAAGGCCGGCACTATCTACAACATCGCGCACTCCGACAAGATCAACATTCTCGGCCGGCACTCGCACAGTTAAATCGCCTTGGGCCACCTTTAAAACTAAGTAGGTTTTTTCTTCGCCCTTAATCACTCGAGTTTCAATTGCCTCGATTAGCGCTGCGCCGTGATGAGGGTAAACAACAGTTTCGCCTACTTTAAATGACATTGGGAGCCCTTCGTTAGGGGCCAATCATACCAGCAACTAGTGAGGGTAGTCACCTCGAGTATTTGGCCTGTATTTAACTGGCTTTAGCAGCTATTTCTCATGAGAGAATAAGCGCGCATTGTTAAACAATTATTTCTTGGGAGAAAAAATGCAATTACGTAAAGTTGCGATTGGTTTAGTAGTTGCTGCATCTCTCTCTACGCTAACAGCTTGTGGTGCCGGCGAAAATGCAGCCGGCCGTAATATCAAAAAAGTAACTGATGGCGCAGAAACCGAAGTAATTACCGACACCAGCGCAATGAAACTTCGTGGCTTCTTATTGGTTGCTCAACCAGATGGCAGCGCAGTTTTAGTTGGCACCATTATTAACGCTAACTCGACACCTGACTCATTGCTCGGCATCTCAGCAAATAATGTTCTTGCCACGCTTACCAATGAATCCAATGTGATTTCCGAAAAAACTCCGATGATTTTTGAAGGTGACTCCGCAAATGCCAAGGCGGTAATACCTGGTTTGGGTGTAAAAGCTGGCAACACGGTTGATATTTCTTTCTTCTTTAAGACTGCTGGCGTAGTTACCGTTAAAGCAATTGTGCGCGATCAACGCGACACTTACGCTGGCGTAACTGCTTAAGCTTCTAGTTTGTAACCAAGCCCGCGCACAGTCTGAATAAAGACCGGATTTGCTGGGTCTGTTTCAATTTTTGCTCGCAAGCGCTTAATGTGAACATCTAGCGTCTTGGTATCGCCCACGTAATCACTGCCCCAAACCCGATCAATCAATTGCATACGAGTTAGTACTCGGCCTGAATTTCGCATTAAGAACTCAAGTAGTTCAAACTCTTTTAGGGGTAGCGCAATAGAGATGTTATTGACGCTTACCTGGTGACGATCAACATCCATTCGGACTGGACCGGCAACGAGTGAACCATTGTCTTCAACTATTTCGCCTAGATCACTATGTCGACGCAAGACCGCGCGAATACGGGCTATGAGCTCTCGTGACGAATATGGCTTAGTTACGTAATCATCGGCGCCGAGTTCGAGCCCAACCACTTTATCGATTTCAGCATCTTTAGCGGTCAGCATGATGATTGGCACCGCAGATCGAGTGCGCAACTGCTTGCAAACTTCAGTTCCAGACAAGCCTGGCAACATCAAATCAAGTAAGACTAAATCGGCGCCATGCTTATCGAATAATTCGACAGCCGCAGAACCGGTGTCAGCTACAACAACATCAAAGCCTTCTTTGCCTAGCAGGTAGGCCAGCGCCTCGGAAAAAGACTCTTCATCCTCGACCACTAGTATTCGGGTCATTAGTTTTCCTCCTGGATAGTTGATTGATGACTTTGCGTTTCACTAAATTCTGGTAATCGGATTGTGAAGGTACTTCCGGAGCCTTCGTTACTCCACACGGAAATATCTCCACCGTGATTAGTGGCCACATGCTTAACGATTGAAAGCCCTAGCCCGGTTCCACCTGTTGCTCGCGAACGCGCTGGATCTACTCGATAGAAACGTTCAAAAATTCGTTCAATTTCTTTCTCCGGAATTCCAATACCTTGATCAGTGACTGAAATTTCAACTAACTTATCTTTACTTGTTAATACGATCGCAACCTGAGTTGAGTCTGGGCTGTAGTTAATAGCATTTTCAATTAAATTACTAACTGCCATCTCTAATTGGCTACGGTCGCCTAAAACAAAATGGTCTGCGATTGGTAGAAATACTAAAGAAATTTTTCGTTTTTCAGCTGTGAGTCGAGATTCATCAACTGCCTGATTAATTAAATCAACCATTGAATATGGTTGCGCGTTTTTAAGTGGGTCGCCATCTTGCAAGCGAGATAAGTTGATAATTTCCTGAACTAAATCAGTTAAGCGCTTAGCTTCAATCTGCATTCGGCCAGCAAATTTTTCAACGGCTTCTTTATCATCACTTGCACCTAGTACTGCTTCACTAAGAATTGATAACGCACCGATTGGGGTTTTAAGTTCGTGCGAAATATTTGCTACGAAATCACGGCGGATTGCATCGAGGCGACGAAATTCACTGTCATCAAAAATTAAAGCAACAATTAACCCTTCAGTACCAATCGGTGAGACGCGAACCAGTAGGTCATGAGTTCCTGGGCCAATCGGACCACGTGGTAATTCGACGGTTGCTTCTTGATAAACATTTGAGCGACGAACTGCGCGGACTAAATTCAGAAGAGGTGTTGAAACTAAGCGACCGTCACGAATCATGGCAAGCGCACCGGTGCCAGCTGAAGAAGAAAGTACTTGCTCACCTGGAGCGAGAATTAAATACTCAGCATCGAGAATTGCTAACAACTCAAGCAGAGAATCAGGAATTTCCCAGCCGTTTTCGACTGCTACTTCCTTCTCTCGGCGCCAGAACATAGCCTTATCGTAGAGAAGAGTTCACTTTCAGAACTACACAATCAGCCATTTACACCCATTTCACCCAGATATTTACCTCAGATTTGCGACCCGTTCACTTAATTCCGCCGCTCTGATGTGCGGTGGGTCTAGGTTTACCCCATGCGCGATTCCTTTCACGATGATTTAGATGGCATTGGTGTTTCCCTGGTCGAAATGGGCCATAAGGTAAACAAGGCGATGGAGCGCGCAACAACCGCTCTACTTACCGCCGACCTAAAAGTCGCTGAAGAAATTATTTCTGAAGATGACGCGATCGATAACATGCAATACGACATTGAGTCACGCGCGATTAATCTAATGGCTCGCCAACAACCTGTTGCTGGCGACTTACGCACGCTTGTTACCTCATTGCGCATGAGCGCTGACTTAGAGCGTATGGGTGACTTGGCACATCACGTCGCCAAGTTGACTCGTATGCGCTACCCAGCTGCGGCGGTGCCACCAGAGCTAGTTTTAACTCTGCAAGAGATGGGAAATGTGACAGGTCGCATTACTCAAAAAGCAATTGGGGTAATTGAGTCTCGTAATCTTGAAGCTGCGCTACAACTTGAAAAAGATGATGATGAGATGGATATTTTGCATCGACGTCTATTTGAAATCTTGCTAGATGATTCTTGGCCATATGGAATTGAAACTGCTATCGATATGACTTTGCTGGGTCGCTATTATGAGCGTTGCTCAGACCATGCCGTTTCAATTGCTCGCCGTGTCTATTACTTAGTCACCGGCGAATACGCAAATACTACAAATAATTAATTACTTCTTACCCTGATTTGCAACTGCTTCAATTGCCGCAGCTGCCGCAGTCGGATCTAAGTATTCGCCACCACGTTTGATTGGTTTTAGATCTGCATCCAATTTGTAAAGTAGCGGAATACCGGTTGGGATATTTAGCTCTGCAATATCTGCTTCTGAAATTTCATCGAGATGCTTGACCAATGCGCGCAGTGAATTTCCGTGGGCGGTAACCAGCACTCGTTTGCCGGCCGTTAGATCAGGCACAATATTGCCAGTCCAATAAGGCATCATGCGAGTGACGACATCCTTTAAACACTCAGTTGCTGGCATATCTGCGCCTAAGTCAGCGTAGCGAGCATCGCCGCTTTGACTATATGGATCATTGGCATCGATTGGTGGTGGTGGCACATCGTAAGAACGGCGCCAAAGTTTAAATTGTTCTTCGCCATAGGTAGCCAGCGTCTCTTTTTTATCTTTACCTTGTAGCGCTCCGTAATGACGCTCGTTTAGACGCCAAGAGCGATTCACTGGAATCCAATGCCGATCACAAGCATCGAGAGCTAATTGCGAAGTATGAATTGCGCGACGGAGTAATGAAGTGTGAACTACATCGGGCAATAAAGAATTTTCGGCAAGTAACTTTCCGCCGCGAGCAGCTTCAGCTTCACCGGCTGCAGATAAACGAACGTCGACCCAGCCAGTAAAGAGATTCTTAGCATTCCATTCGCTTTCGCCATGGCGCAATAGGATTAATTCAAAGTTGCTCATAACGCAATCCTAGATGAATTAAATCAAATGTGAAAATGCCTCAAGATTTGCCAGCGATTCACCGCGCGAAACCCGCCAAGCCCATTCCCGACGAATTGCGCTGGAGAAGCCAATCTCAAGTAATGGATTAAAAGAGGAATCTGCTACTTGTAACACACTGCCAATTATTCGATCTATTTCTTGATTAGTTACTGCAGTTAGAGGCAGACGGCCGACTAAATAGATATCTCGTAACTCATTGATCGCAAAAGCGATTCCATAGAGACCAGCATTTTTCTGTAAACACCAAGCATGCACTTGATCTTCATTTTCATCAGGCTTACGTATTACGAATGCATTTATGCTCAATGAATGGTCGCCAATTACTAATGCGCAATGAGTCTGTTGCTTCTTTTCACCTGGCAACGTGATTAAAAAAGTATTCAAATTACTCTGCTCAAAAGCTAAATCATGTGATTCCAGAAAATCTAAAATAACTTCGGTGGGATTAAGTGAACCCATGTTTTAAGCTCCGGCGATTTGTTCGCGTGCAATTTGCGATAAAACCCGATCGTAAATATCTAAAGTGCCGCGCGCTGTTGCATCCCAGCCAAAGTGTGAAGCATGCTCAACAGCGCCCATTGAGAGCAGAACTCGGCGTTGTGGTTCATTTAGTAGGCGCGCCAGAATCGATGACCAAGCGCGCGGATCATGCCCATCAACTAAAACTCCAGAAATACCATCGGCAACAGCTGTTCGAAGTCCGCCAACAGCGGTCGCAACCACGGGAGTGCCACATGCCTGTGCTTCAAGAGCTACTAAACCAAAGGACTCGCTATAACTTGGCACGCAAACTAAATCAGCACTGCGATACCAATCCGGCAAATTATTGCGTGGAACAGGTTCGGCAAATTTAATTACATCAGAAATTGCCAACCATCCTGCTAATTCTTTAAGACGTTCTACTTCAGAAGTATTTGAACCCGATGAACCACCAACAATATTTACAATTAAGCCGCTACGTAAAAGTGGCGAGTGGATTAGCATTTCTGAGATCGCTCTAATTAGAAGTTCGGGTCCTTTATGTGGCTGGATACGACCCACAAAAGTAATTACATTGGCGTTTGCCGCAACATTTAAGCGCTCGCGAGCCGCTTTCTTGCCATCACCCGGAATGAATTTATACAGATCAACACCTGGCGAAACTACTCGGACGTTATCTGGGCAGGCTTCGTAAAGTGAGACCAGGCTGGCAGCTTCAGCATCAGTGTTGGCAATTAAAGCTTGTGCGGCTGCAACTACTTGGGTTTCACCTTGTACCCGAATCATTGGTTCTGGGGTTTCACCTTCAGCCAGACTCAAATTCTTAACTCGCGCCATTGTGTGCATGGTGTGAACAAAGGGAATATTTAACGACTTGCTGGCAATCATCGCGACTTTGCCAGAGATCCAATAATGTGAATGGATCAGATCGTATTTAGTTTCACCGGCAAGCATTTTCTTAAATTCTTCGGCTATGTCTGGAATCAAATTTGGTAAAAATTCTTTAGTTACACCCGTTAGTGGACCAACATTTAATTGAATTACTCGAACTCCCGGTGAAACTTCGACAATATCTGTGACTTCGGAATTAGTCCGGCGGGTGAAAATATCAACCAAGACACCCATAGCCGCCATGCGTTCAGCACTTTCAACTACATAAATATTCATGCCGCCGGCATCGCCAATTCCTGGTTGATCCAGGGGCGAGGTATGCACCATCAAAGTGGCAATGCGGGCGCTCATGGCTAAAGGGTAACGCTGATTAAAACGTAGCGCTAAGTGAGCCGACTACGGTTCCACCGCCAAGCACATCTACAACTTCACCCTCTATCGTGATACCTAATTTGGCCAAGGCAGCTTTCATCATTGGGCCATTTGCGCGATTGCTACCGTCGGAAATTTTCCAAGCTATCGCGCTGCCATCAGCCAAAGATGCCAACATCACGCTTTCGGCGCCACCTTTTACCAAGAGTCCAGGCACTGAACGCATCATGCGAGTATCAAAAGCTCCTTCAGCCAAAATCATTTCGGGGTGATTTAAGCATGCAGTTATCACTCTTGAAAACACCGGGTCACTGTCTATTCGCATCTTTCGAGCAGCTATGGCAATAGATCGAGTGCTCATCGAAAACAGTGGCGCGCCACATCCATCAACGCTTGTTCGACTTACTGGTTGACCGATTAGATCTTTAATCTCATTTGCAATTGCGATTTGTAATGGGTGATTAGCATCGCGATAAGTTTTTATATCCCAGCCATTAACAACACAAGTTGCCAACATTCCAGCATGTTTTCCACTGCAATTTGCGGCTAAAGAAGTTACTGGCTTAGCTCCCCAGGCAATACGCGCTTTGCGATCAATTGGGCGATCTGGCGTATTTTGTAAATCCGACTCTGTTAAACCAGCACTCTTTAATATTTCTAGCGCCACTTCTTGATGACGCTCAGTTCCGCCATGACTGGCGCAAACTAAAGCGAGTTGCTCATCATTTAGTTTTAATCCATTTCGCACCATTGCGGCTGCTTGCAAAGATTTAATTGCTGAACGTGGATACATCTCAGCATCAACATCGCCAAGGGTTAACAAATCACTGCCATCTGAATTTAACAGAATTAGATTTCCCCTATGGGTTGATTCGACTAAACCAGTACGCACTAACTGCGCTAGAACGATGCTCATTCTTAATCGGTAGAGCGCGGACTAGTTGACCAAATATGCGCTTGCAGGTTTTGACCTTCGGCCGCCATGTCATATGCGTAGAAAAGTTCGCCTTCAACTAAACCGTAAAGACGAACGCCGGCAGTAACAATTTTCGCCGAAGGTGCGGAATAACCTTGATCCATAGCTAATTGAATCTTTGGCCCGTCGAAATGCCCAAGCCAACCTTCAGTTATTCCAGTGTTATGTGAAATTACGACTTCCAGCACATTATTTGGCTTAATCCGCCAGAAACCTGCCTCGCTTGCACCTGGGCGAATAATTTCACCATCATCATCGACAATCCAAGAACGCGAGAAATAATTTAGAAATGGTCGGCCATCGTGATTAAAAACTGTTTCTGAGATAAATTGAAAAGGTTTAATCGTTGGATATTCCCCATGGCCCTTGCCGCGCCAAGTACCTACTAGCCAAGCTAGTGGATTTAAATCTGGGTGAAGACCTTCTGGAATCGTAAATACCATTATCTGCCGCTTCGCTTTCTGCTATCTCGGTAGCGAGCGCTTTCGGGATCTCTGCGACTAGTAAATGCAAAGAACAATAATCCAGCACCGATAACTATCGAAATCAGGCCAAGGAGAATTGAGGTTAAGAGCTCCATGCCGATAAGTCTATCGGCTACTTACATCTTTCTTACGGCCCACATGATCGCGAGCCCTGCTATCAAGGTGATCAATAACTGACCAAACAATTGCATTTATTAACTACCTGCCGTTATCGCTTCTTGTGCAGCCGGAATTCCGGCAACTGAGAGTGTTGCATCTAAGGGGGTATTGCGCTTAACGACTGCAAGTGCAATTGGCCCTAATTCATGATGTCTGGCCACGGTTCCAAGGAAGCCAACGACGACTCCATCGTTTTCTACTGGAGTTCCAACTTTAGGAAAGTTAACTTCAGTACCATCAAGATGCAACATAACTAATCGCCGCGGTGGGTTTCCTAAATTATTAATTTTGGCAACAGTTTCTTGGCCGCGGTAACAACCTTTATTTAGGTGTACTGCACTATTTAACAAACCTAGTTCATTTGGAATTGATTTATGATCGGTTTCAAAACCAATCCGTGGCAATCCTGCAGCCACTCGCATTGAATCAAGTGCCCAGGTGCCCACCTGGGTTGCCACTGAATTAAAGGTTTCAATCATGTTTGCTAGTTCGGCACGAGGCACAAGTGCATATGGCCCCGCAATTTCATCCATCTTGCCGGGGGCTCGCAACACTGCAAAATCTGCGGTTGCATCATGGATTTCAACTTGCGCGCGAAATTTCATTTTTTCTAAATGCAAAATCAATTCAGCACTACGACCAGGATTAACAACCAGCCAAGTGGTGTCGCCATCATCGACTAAAAAGAATTGATGCTCGATATGGCCTTTGGGATCTAAAATTAAAGCGTGCTGCCATTGACCAGCTAATAAATTTTCATGATCTTGGGTAGTTAAAAGATGTAGCCAAGTTAATCGCTCGGTGCCAGATAACGCGACAACTTCGTAGTGTGACAAGTCAGCCCAAGCTGTTCCTGCTTCAAGTGCGCGCTGCTCTTTTACCGGATCACCAAAGTGCCAAACCGCACCTTTATCAGGGCCGTCCTCAACGAGTACGGCGCTCATTACTTGCTTTCAGCAGCAAAACAGGTTGAGCAAGTTCCGTACACGGCAAAGTGTGTGACATCAGTTTTAAAACCATAATCATCGGCCAGCGCATTTACAAAGTTAGCCGCAACATCAATTGGAGCGTCTCCAACTGAACCGCAAATTCCACAAACTAAATGTAAGTGGGTTAACTCTTCGGCGGCGTGATAAGTAGCGCCACCGTGGCCCAAGTGAGTGTGTTGAACTAAGCCGACATTTTCTAGAGTTTCCAAATTGCGGTAAACCGTTGAAAGATTGATTCCGGGATGCGTTTGGCGTACTTTTTCAGCAACTTCTTCTGGTGTGGCGTGACCAAGTTCGCGGACGGCAGCTAAAACTAATTCGCGTTGCGGTGTTAAGCGCAAACCTTTATCGCGTAATTCATGCTGATCGGCCATGAGTGAATTCTACTTAAATTTCCACAACTAAATCGACTGGATTGCCTTTAGCAGCAATTACTTTACGTTCAATGCGCACTCCTGAGGCCAGAATTACTAAAGTCCAGGCGCCAGGAGCGGCGAAGAATCGAAATTGCCCGTCTGCGTTAGTCGGAACTTCTGCGGTGAACTCACCAGTTGAATCCAATAATCGAACATATGCGTTACCAACGGGAGCCCCATTGGGAACCCCATCGCTTTCCCCGTCCCTGAGAATGACACCTTGAATTAAGGTTTGCGTAGATAAATCAATGCCCGAAATATCAGGTCCTCCTGGCGTAGCGCCGCAAGTTCGCATTAAGCGCCTATCGCAACCGGAACGCCAACTAATGAACCGTATTCAGTCCACGAACCGTCATAGTTCTTTACATTTGAAAGACCTAATAATTCGTGAAGTACGAACCATGAGAAAGCTGAACGCTCTCCAATACGGCAATATGCGATGGTGTCTTTTGCTAAGTCAACACCAGCACCTACATAGAGTTCTTTTAATTCGGTATCTGATTTAAAAGTGCCATCTTCATTGGCAGCTTTTGACCAAGGAATATTTTTTGCGGTTGGAATATGTCCCTTTATTTGGCCACTCTCTTGTGGTAAATGTGCAGGTGCTGCCAGCTCACCACTAAATTCGGCCGGCGAACGCACATCTACGATATTTAGCTTACCGATTGCTGCAATAACTTCGTCTCGGTATGCCCGGATTGAATTGTCGCGTTCTTTAGCTACGTACCGGGTTGCCGTGCGAGTTGGCACGGTTGTAACAAACGGACGAGCATCTAGTTCCCAGCGTTTGCGGCCACCATCTAACAGGCGCACATCACTATGACCATAAATCTTGAAATACCAGAAAGCATAAGTTGCAAACCAGTTGTTGTTACCACCGTAGAGAACTACGGTGGAATCTGGTGCAATTCCACTCTTAGAGAGCAGAGCTTCGAACTTTTCTTTCGAAATTAAGTCGCGAATTAAGCCATCTTGTAAATCATCACGCCAGTGAAAAGTAATGGCGCCTTCAATATGGCCTTGTTCGTAGAGCGAAGTATCTTCATCTACTTCGACTAAAACAACTGTTGGATTATCCAGGTTTTGAGCTACCCAATCAGCACTTACGAGTGAGGTTTCACGTGACATAAAGAAATTCTCCTTTTCTAGAAATTTGATAAGTTAAATTTAAAAATTGTGATTTGATTTAGCGACGTGCGCGTAGCAACAGTAAATAAACTTCGCAGCCTAGGCAGTAATTAAAGGCGGCATTTAAAAAAGCTGCTGCAAGAGCAAAGCCAGTTGCGACGGTGAATACGATTGTTGCACCAGACAAGAGTCCAGCAACTGCAATAGTGGCAAAAATTAAACCGACAGCCTGGGCAAATCTAGGTGGTCGCACATCTTCGGGAACAAATTCACTCTTGAGTCTAGGTTTAATTAGACTCTTAAAAAGAAATGCATACGGCGTGAATTGTGGGCCTTTCGTTGCACCAACTAGAAAAACTACTAACTGAAAAGTAATCAGAGGTAGTGATTGAGTTACTAGCGCAGTTGCCAATACAAATACGGTAATCGCTGCCGAAAAACGAGGACCGCGTGCATCAATTACTACTGGGGTTTGATTCTTTTCTAAAGTTGTCATTTGCTTCCTGCTTCTCTTGGTCGTTGGTTACTAAAACTGGGACATTTAAGTTTTAGTTACTACACAACGAAACGGCCAAGCGTCCGTAATCGAGTACACGACGCTTCGTGAAGAAACTATCTAAAGCGAAAGACATGTCATAAGAATAAAGAGGGCAAGCAAGAAAGCCTAATTGCGAGTTACTTGCAGGTGTCACTTGATAGCGGCAAGTGCGGCGAAGACTTGGTCTCGCTTAGGTGCGCCAACTGCGCGACCTACTTCGAGACCAGAGCTGTTCAGAATTAGCGTGGTTGGAGTTGATCGAATATCCAACTTGCGCACTAACTCCAGATTTGTTTCAGCATCTATTTCAACATGACGCACATCGCTTAAGTCAGCGACTACGTTTTCGAGCAAGGTACGAGTTGCGCGACAAGGGGTGCAAAAGGCTGACGAAAATTGCACCAAAGTAGCCCTTGATCCAAGATCACCACCGATTATCGATGCAGTTAAAGCCTTGCCAGAGATAGCTTTGGCTTGAATCTTGCCCCGTGACTTTTGATACCAGAGGCCGTAAGCAGCTGCTGACCCCAGCACTATAAGAATTGGTAGGAAAGATTTCACGAGAGTAGTCTGAGCCACTTAACACCTAGAACGCAACTGGAAGCAGGTGAGCGCAAATGGCAAGAGTGTTGCTACTTACAAACACTCTAGGCGCGAGTGCCGAAGTTTTGCCATCGCTAGCTTTATTGCAACATCAGGTAAAAATTGTCCCCGCCGAAGCAAGTGTTCTGATCGATGTTCCCGAAGCAGACATTTTGTTGCTAGATGCACGTAGAGATATTCCTGCAGCTAAAAATTTAGCTAAGTTGCTTCACGCAACAGGTTCGGGTGCACCAGTTATTGTTATTACAACCGAAGGTGGCTTGTCGGCTCTTAGTGCCGAATGGGGAATTGATGATGTAATTCTAGATACCGCCGGTCCTGCCGAAGTTGATGCACGTATTCGAATTTCAATTGGCGAGTATGCAGCTCATCTTGCTGAAAGTGATCCTGCTTCTGGCGAAATTAGAACTGGCGAAGTTTCAATCGACGAAAATAGTTATACCGCGCGCATTAAAGGTCGCGCATTAGATTTAACGTTCAAAGAGTTTGAGTTATTAAAATTTTTGGCCCAACACCCAGGTCGTGTCTTTACTCGAGCCCAGTTGTTGCAAGAAATTTGGGGTTACGATTATTTTGGTGGCACTCGCACAGTTGATGTGCATATCAGGCGACTTCGTTCCAAACTTGGCCCAGAGCACGAAGCAATTATCGGCACCGTGCGAAATGTGGGATACCGCTTTACGATAACGAGTGCCATAAAAGATACTCAAATCACTGAACGGATTTAGTTGTGCGCACGATTCTAAAATTGCATCGATCACTTGTTGCTGACTTTCCAGAGCCAATTACTTCAGCCGAGATAACAACATTTAATCCGGCTGATTCGGATGAATGGTTAGCGCTAAATAACAAGATTTTTATTGCCCACCCAGATCAAGGCGATTGGGTAATGCAGGATTTAACAAATCGCATGCAAGAAAGTTGGTTTACTGCTGATGGCTTCTTTTTAGCCCGCGAACAGGGCGAAATTATTGGGTTTTGCTGGACGAAAATCCATCATGACCGGGTAAACGAGGGCGCAATTGGCGAGATTTATGTGATTGGCGTAAACCCAGGTGCTCATAGCTCTGGGCTAGGCAAGGCGCTAATGCTTACCGCTCTGCGCTATTTCCAAAGCAAGGAAATCAAAGAATCAATGCTTTACGTTGATGCTGATAACCACGCAGCTCTTATTCTTTATAAGAAATTAGGCTTCAACTAACTCTGCACACATCTTTCGAAATGCCGCAGTATGCGCATCGACATCACCACTTGTAGTGTCAGGGCACATCAGCGCCATGTTATGAAATGGCGTGATCAAGAAACCATCGTTTAACATCCGCAAGTGAAGATACTGCTCTAATTCAAAATCTCCCGAATTGTTTGCATCAGCCCCAGTAACCGGAGCAACTTTGCCAAAAATATATTCACCGCGCGCACCTAAACGATTACAGCTCCATGGCAAATCAAATTCGGCGATCGCGGCATCTACGCCATCAGACCATCGTGTACCAAGGTCAATCATGCGATCAAAGTTTTCTTTGGTAAGAACACTGGTAAGCGTCGCGCGCATAGCAGCAAGTGAGAGCGCATTTCCGGCTAAGGTTCCGCCGATGCCACCGGTATCAATAATTTCTAGCTCAACCATTTTTTTAATGGAATCTGCAATCACTTGTGTCATTCCAAAAGTACCAGTTGGAATTCCACCACCAATTGCTTTACCTATAGTTAGAAAGTCTGGCTTTAATCCGCGATCTGCGGTCATTCCACCAGGACCAACTGAAATCGTGTGAGTCTCATCGATTATCAAAATCGTGCCGTACTTTTTGGCAAGTTCTTGTACGGCTTCTAAATAACCTGCTTGCGGAAGAACAATTCCAACATTAGTCATTGCAGGTTCCATCAAAATTGCTGCTACATCACCGTGAGCCAACGCTTTTTCCATGCCGGCAATGTCATTGAATTCAACCACTCGAGTCGTTTGATCTAGTGAGACTGGTGCGCCAATATTCCCTTCGCGGGCTACGGTATTTCCCGCTGAATCCAAGGTTGCAAAAGTTTCATCTACGGACCCGTGATAACAACGGTCAATAACCACAATCTTTGAGCGGCCAGTAAGCAATCGGGAATAGCGAATTACATGGCGATTAGCGTCTGTGGCTGAAACTGTAAATTGCCAAAGTGGTAAGCCAAATCGGTTAGCTAGTTCAGCTGAAACGACTGCGGCATCAGCCGTTGGCAACATCGCAGTAATACCTTTGCCTGCTTGTTCGCGAATTGCGGCCACAGTTGCATCAGGTGAATGGCCAGTCATAGAACCGGTATCACCTAAACAAAAATCAATGTAAGAATTTCCGTCAACATCAGTAAAGCGGGCACCTTTAGCTTGATCGATAAAGACTGGGTAAGCGCCAGGCCACTTAGCCATCCAGGACATCGGAACTCCGCCAGGCATTGAGTGCTTTGCATTTTCAAAGAGTTCGCCACTTTTTGGGTGTAACTTTAAAAAGCGTTCTTCTTCGATCGCTGTTAATTTAGCTAGGCGCTCACGCTTGATCATTTTGTTTCCTATTCCTTTTATTCTTCAGTAAAAACAAATAGCGCTTCAATGTAGTGCTCACCAGTAATTCCTAAATTAGCTGCATCGGGTGGCGCAGTTTGTGGTTCGATACAAACACCTTCAGCATCTTCGCTATAGACAACCCACCAAGGTGCATCACATTCAATATCTATGCGTGCCACATCTTCCCAAATAATTGCAGGTGTACCAATCACGCCAGTGAAAGCGTCGTCCCAGGGTTCTGGTGACGGTTTAATTAATTCACCAGTGGGTAGCCCATCTGAGCCACGTTGCAACATTTTGTTTGCAGAAAATTCCATTACTGCACTGCCGCCACGATCTAAGTCTCGCGCAAACCAAGGATGTAAACCTAACCAAGCTGGCAGATCACATTCGCCTGGTTCATATTCAAGCGACCAACGAATTGCATCATCTAAAACTTCAATCGTTTGTTCTAAAGTTGCGCCGCCATAAGGTGCTGGTAAGTGCAGCAACGAACGTCCTGGGCCGATTTCTTGCCAAGATGAAGTAAAACCATAGCCATGCAGCGCATTCGGCGGATCAAAGATTTGCGGCAATTGGTGCTCTTGACCATTGGCGCCAGTAATTAAGCCATCGCGCACGCGGCCAGCCCATGGCCCCATGCCATACCAGCCATAATTTACAGGGGTGCCACGAAAGGGCAGCGTGAACTGCATATCTCGCCAAATTAGCGAAGCAATGCGTGCGCCTTGATCTAAATCAATGTTTATCTGAAATTCAGCATCATCAATGAATTGCATTTTAGTTCCGCTCAAGTGCTTCAGTTAGTTCGAATGCGCGAGGTGGTTGGGCCCCAGCACGAGAACAAGTAATCGCAGCTGCAACTGCAGCACGATGTAAAACTTCACGCAATTTCGAACCAGTTAAGTTCAATATACCTATCTGAGTAACTGCTTCGACAATTATTGCTCCCACGGTATCGCCAGCCCCAACAGTATCTACAACTGCAACTTTTATGCCTGGAACCTCAACTACGCCATCAGTAGTCACGCCAACTAACCCGTTTGCGCCTCGTGTTATCACGACTAACTGCACACCTTTTTCTAAGCAAATTTTCGCAATTCCGATGGGATCTTCATTTGGATAAAGTGCAGCAATATCGTCTTCGCTGAATTTAACAACGCTGCTGATCTTGATCCATTTCTCAACTTCATCACGATACTTGATTAAATCAGGCATAACACTTGGTCTGATATTTGGATCAAAGACTATTGGAGCAAATTCACATACTCGAACTGCCCAGTCATAAAGTACAGATGCACCTGGCTCGATGATTGTGACTAGCGTTCCGATTTGCAAAACTTCTGGCTTATATTTTTCCGGATCAGGCAACCAAGAGTTATCAAAAGCAAATGTGGCAGTGTTGTTAATTAAAAATTCATAGCTCGCAGAACCATCGCTACTTAATGAAACAGTTGCGGTACAAGTTGGCAAATGACTTGTTAGTGCTAAATCTAAACCGACACCATCGCGGGTTAATTCGGCACGTGCTGATTTTCCATAAGTATCGGTTGAAATTCCATCAATGAACTGAACTTTGTGACCCAAGCGAGAAAGTGCTTTGGCAGTATTCGCTGGCCCGCCGCCAACAATTGCAATACGCTCAGAGTCGCCTGGTAATAGGTCAATTAAGACCTCACCACAAACCCAAATACTCACTGCTGTTCACCTTTTCGCGCTAAGAACTCGGCAATTACTTCAACTCCAAGCAAATGATCTTGAACTTGAGGCAAGCCACTTATAAGTAACACTCCTGCTAATCCTAATCCGTT
>Ga0214919_10003742_pt1 | contig 22694 bp, 22 predicted proteins | sample LL1503_MetaG_FD_177994 | JGI IMG/M metagenome (GOLD analysis project Ga0214919, IMG submission 177994) | Freshwater microbial communities from Lake Lanier, Atlanta, Georgia, United States - LL-1503 | ecosystem: Environmental > Aquatic > Freshwater > Lake | place: USA: Georgia | collected... | reverse complement strand
GCCTTGCTGATGGAAATGCGGCAATCGCTCCACGATGCCTCTGAGTTATACAGGCGCTTGGCTTATCTTAAGCAACGTGGTGTGAAGGACACGGGCAAAGAGCACAAAAAATTAATGGAAGCAGCAATCTCTCGAAATGTAGCTAGCGCTACCGCGATGTTGACCAAGCATTTTGAAGATACAACCCGGATTTGTATGGAGGTCGGTCTCACCGCGTCTGTTGATTTACAAGAAGCCGCCTAACAAATTTAATTAGCCAACTTCACCTCAAGGAGTACTCTATGGATCTCGGAATTTCTGGCCGAAAGGCAATCATCTGTGCGTCAACACAAGGCTTGGGAAAGGCTTGCGCCACTTCTTTAGCACTTGAAGGTTGTATCGTTTACATCAACGGCCGTCACGCTGAGCGTGCTCAGCAAGTGGCCCAAGAAATCGCGCGTGAGACAGGTGGGCTGGTATACGGTGTAGGCGCTGATATCACGACGGAAGCGGGCCGGGCTGCGCTCATTGCAGCGTGTCCGGAGGCTGATATTTTGGTGAACAACAATGCGGGGCCTTCCCCTGGAAAGTTGGCAGACTGGCATCACGAGTCCTGGATACAGGCATTGGAATCCAATATGCTGGCACCGGCTCTTCTCATTCGAGCCGTTGTTCCCGGAATGCGCGCTCGCAAATTTGGCCGCATCATCAACATCACCTCTGCGATGGTCAAGTCACCTCGTCCACAAATGGCGTTGTCGACTGGCGCACGGGCGGGGTTGACTGCTTTTTCAAAATCACTTTCTTTAGAAGTAGCTGTTGATAACGTCACCATCAACAGCCTACTTCCTGAGCGAATTGACACAGATCGTCAACGATTTATGGCCGAGAAAATGATGAAAGAGCAGAGCATCAGCATGCAAGAAGCACGCGATCAAATCGCTCAATCTATTGCTGCAAAAAGATTTGGCACGCCTAAAGAATTCGGCGATGCCTGTGCCTACCTTTGCAGTGCCCAAGCCAGCTTTATATCTGGCCAGAACTTGCAGCTGGATGGTGGCTCGTACCACGGCTTAATTTAAAGAGTCATTGTCCAATTTGAGGCCGAAAATTTAGAATTTCTCTTACCCTCAGTGTATTTATTTTGAAGTGGAATGTGAGGGTCTCAATATCAGGCGTAATGATCATCTCTTGATTTTTGAATCAGAGATGATCGTTCCTATGAGGCGACTCAGGATTTGGGACTTGAGAAAAGCGGGTGAATATTGCTGTTAATCGTATTGAAAATTTCGGGACTTTCATCAATTTGAAAGGTGATACCGATATGACGTTGATTGAAAATTTTCTCAAAATGTAATTTGGTTGCAGCAGTCAATGCGTTGCCCACTTTTTTGTGAGTTTCGCCAGAGCGACCCTTTCCCATTCTGACATTGAGGTAAACGAAGGCGTAGTCTCCTGGATCTCCCGATGATGCGCCAAGGTGCGTATTGGCTGCTCGACCTGCTGCACCGCCATCAGCTATTGCGAAATGCGGGGCAGGAAATGCCAAAACGCGAGTCCCCCCTTTTGGGAAAACGGGTTTGTTTTCTTCGTCGGTAATGGTCAGCATCGTGTCGGCTAAGTTGCGGCAAAGCACGGACATATTCGTTTCGCGTTCGAGATTTGCAGTGTAAAAAATAACCATGTGTGGCATGAGTTCTCCTTTGTTGTAAGCTTTGACAATGAAGATAATTATCATTGAATTTCAAGGATCAGGGTCATGCTTTCAAATCGGTTAGATGGAAAACGCGTATTGCTCACCCAGTCTCGGGAATTTATGGGCCCAGCGCTGCTTGAAACCTTTCAGGCTTTAGGTGCACATGTGATTGCAGACGAACGTTCGTTGGATCAAGATCCGTTATTGCCTCAGCAGATTGTCCAAGCGGCAGGCCAAGTGGATGTGCTTTTGCTGCATTTGGCCTTGCCCGCACCCAGCACCCCAGCCGGTGAAATTGACGATGCTGAGTGGCGTACCGTGTTCGCACATTTAGTCGACCCGATGCCTCGTTTGGTTGCTGCTGTGCTGCCTCAGATGATGGCGCGTCGTCAGGGTCGGATTTTGCTCATCGGAAGTGCAGCAGCGCTGCGTGGTCAAAAGCGCACCGGTAGCTACAGTGCAGCACGTGGCGCACAGTTAGCCTACGTGCAAGCTGTCGGCTTGGAGCTGGCCTCGTTCGGTATTCAGTTCAATGCCATTGCACAAAATTTTGTGGACAACCCCACTTACTATGGAGCCGAAGTACAGGCGAATCCGCGTTTTCAAGAGCGCTTGAAACGCGATGTACCACTCGGACGTTTGGTCAGTGCGCAAGAGGACGCCCACTACGCGGGCTACCTTTGCAGTGATGCAGCTGCATGCTTTGTAGGGCAGATTTTCCCAATCAGTGGCGGATGGGCCAGCCGCTGATTGACAGAAAGTCAGGCTGCTGAATTCTTATAAATAAATGACAACTACCTGAAGAGGCTGCCGGCTTCAGTTACGCTACAAGTCTGTGCGAAACAGCCAGAAAATGATCCGCCTAATTCAGTCACTTTGATGAGCCAGCAGACGCTACCTCCTACTCCCTTTCCTCCTGCTGATGCAGCACAACGCCGCCTGGTGCAGGTGCTGTTTGTCGGCGTCTTTATGGCGGCACTCGATTCAGCCATCGTGGGGCCGGTTCTGCCTGCATTGCGTGAAGCCTTTGGCGTCGACAACCGCACTGCCGGACTGCTCACGACCGTTTTTTCTTTGTCTTCGTTGTGCAGCACGGCTTTGATGGCTTACTTCAGCGACCGCCATGGCCGCCGTCCGGTGTATTTGGCCAGTGTGGCGCTTTTCGCTATCGGCTCACTGTGCATCGCCGTTTCACCCAACTTTGACCTGCTGCTGGTCGGTCGAGCCATCCAGGGCATCGGCGCAGGAGGCATTGCGCCGGTGGCCAGTGCCGTGATTGGTGATGTGTTCACCGCCGAGCGGAGGAGCCGTATTTTGGGGCTGATTGGCGCCACCCACGGCATGGCCTTTGTGCTCGGCCCGCCCCTGGCAACCGTGCTCACCTCCACGCTGGGCTGGTGCTGGCTGTTCCTGGTGAACCTGCCCGTCGCGCTGGTTGTGCTCTGGTTGGGGGCCCGCAGCTTGCCCAAGCAGCGCACCAGTGCGGTATCTGGGCCCGTTGACTTGGCAGGCATCACCGTGACTTTGTTGTTTCTGCTGTGTTTGGTGCTGGGTATTTCACGCCTGTTGGACTCGGCTACCGGGCTGCTGTTGTGGCCTTGGTTTTTAGCGGCCAGTGGCGTTTTGCTGGTCGCTTTGTTGTTCATTGAAAAACGGCAACCTCAACCGCTGATTCCGATTGCCCTGTTTGCAAATCGGCAACTGGCTTTTGCCTATGCGCTGACGCTGGGCGTGGGGTTCTCCATGGGGGGCATTGTATTTTTGACCTCCATCGCTACGCTGGCTTATGGGATCAGCGTTGAAAACGCGGGGTTGGCACTGTTGCCTCTGGTGCTGTGCTCCATGGTGGGCTCCATGGCGGCGGGGCGGCTGCTGAACCGCCTGGGTGCACGCAACATGGTGATCTTTGGTTTCGGACTGTTGACACTGGGCTACCTGCAAAGCGCCGTGCCGCAGACCGGCTTTACCGCTTTCGTGGTGGCGTCTGTGCTGATCGGTATTGGACTGGGTGTGGTGGTCAGCGGCGCGCTGCGCACCATTGCGATCGATGAAGCGCCGCCAGCTCTGCGCGGCACCGCCCAGGGGCTGATCAATATTTTCAATGCTGTGGGGACGCTGTTGGCTGTGACCTGCATCAGCGCCATTGCTGATTTGGATGGCGGCGAGCTGAAAGGTTTTGGCCACGCTTATCTCGCCATGGGCTTGAGCATGCTCGTGATGCTGTTGATTGCCTTCGGACTTAAAAGGAAGTCAACCGAGTCTGAGACATAGCCTAACTCCAATTAAAGCAATTCGCGATCAAAAATTGAAAGAATGAGATGGCCTGTATCCTCAAGTACATTGCTCTTGCACTTATTCCAATTATTTTTACTTTTGCAACGCCACTTGCTCAGGCTCAAACGGCTCGCGCTGAAGTGGTGGCCTCAAATTTGCAAAATCCCTGGGCCGTTGCATTTTTGCCTGATGGACGATTTTTAGTCACCGAGCGACCTGGGCGATTAAGAGTAATTGAGCCCAATGGTGAGATGGGTGAGCCTGTTCTTGGCCTTCCTACCATGGCGGCGCAAGGTCAAGGTGGTTTGCTGGATGTGCTGCTCGACACTGATTTTGTCAACAACAATACCTTGTACTTTTGCTTTTCTGAGCCCGGCCAAGGAGGCAACAGCACCGCGCTTGCAAAGGCCCGCTTATCGTCGGACCGTTTGCGGCTGGAAGAACTGAAGATTATTTTCAGTCAGAAGCCCAAGGTGGTCAGCAGCGCACATTTCGGTTGCCGAATAGTCGAAAGCCAGACTAACGGCAAATCTGATGGCATGCTTTACCTGACCTTGGGCGACCGATACGGCCAGATGAACGACGCGCAAACTCTGAACAATCATCAAGGCAAAATTGTCAGAATTTACAAAGATGGCCGCGTGCCCGATAGCAACCCATTTGTAAGGCGTTTGGGCGCACTACCGGAAATATGGTCTTATGGTCACCGAAACGTGCAGGATGCTGTATTGTCGCCCGATGGCAGCCTGTGGACTCATGAACACGGTCCTCAAGGGGGTGACGAGATCAACCCAGTTTTGCCGGGACGTAATTACGGCTGGCCGGTGATCACATTTGGAGAAAACTATGGCGGAGGAAAAATCGGTCTGGGACTCAGCGCTCAAAAAGGTATGGAGCAGCCTTTGCATTACTGGGTTCCATCCATTGCGCCATCGGGCATGGTCTTTTTGAACAGCGAACGCTACGGCCGCGCCTGGGTCGGTAACCTCTTTGTGGGTTCCCTCAAATTTGCTTACCTCAATCGGGTAGAGCTCAGCCAACCGTTTGGCGGTAAAGTCATCAAAGAGCACAAGCTGCTTGAAGATCTAGGTCAGCGAATTCGCGATGTTCGACAGGGGCCCGATGGTTGGTTGTATGTGCTGACTGACAATGCGCGTGGACAGTTGATTAGGTTGGTACCGAAATAAAAAATCGACTTAATCAGATGATGTAGATGATCCAACGAAGCTCTGATTAACAGCCCGGGGTCTTATTTACTCGGCTTTCACGTCGGCGGCTTTGATGACCTTGGCCCATTTGACGATTTCTTCGTCCAAAAATTTTCCAGCTTGTTCAGGGGTGCTGCCCACGGACTCAATGCCCAGCGCCTCAAAACGCGCTTTCAATTCGGGCGATCGAATCGCTTTGGCTGTTTCCTGGGACAGGCGATTGACAATGTCGCGCGGAGTGGCTGCGGGCGCAAGAAACAAGACCCAGGTCGAGCCCTCTAGGGCGGGACCACCCGACTCGACAATGGTAGGGACTTCAGCGGCTCCAGGGATGCGCTTGTTTGAAAATACAGCAACAGGTTTGATCTTGCCGCTGCGTACATGCGGCATCATGGCGCTGGCTGTATCGGTCAAGACTTGCAGGCTACCGCCCATCAAGTCGCTCAAAGCTGGCGCGGTCCCTTTGTAGGGCACGTGAACCATGTCAGCGCCTGTCACTTGTTTGAACAGCTCCTGTGTCAAATGCGCTGCAGCCCCTACACCAGAGGATCCAAAGGCCACTTTACCCGGATTGGCCTTGGAGTAAGCCACGAGCTCCTTGATATCTTTGACGGGTAAATTATTGTTGACCACCATCACCAAGGGGGCAATCCCGACCAATGAGACGGGGGCAAAACTTTTCACCACGTCATAAGGCAATCGGCCTGCATAAAGGGTGGCGTTGGCCGCATGCGCACCAATGACTGTCAAAAAAGTATAGCCATCAGGCGTTGCCCGGGCAGCCAAGTCGGCGCCCAGGATCGAGTTGGCGCCCGGTTTGTTTTCAATGACGATGTTCCAGCCCGTTTGCTCTTGTACTTTTTGAACCACCATGCGCGTCGCGTTGTCGGTGATGCCTCCGGGGGTGTAAGGGATGATCCACTTGATGGGTTTGTTGGGCCAAGCTTGGGCTAAGCCTGAAAGAGGCAAGCCTAAAACCAAGGCGATGGAAAGGGTTTTAAGAAGAGTCAAAGTACGCATGATTTTTTCCAGTGTGGTTGTCAATTTCAGATCCAATGTTTTCAGTGCTTTTCGACGTGTTTGGCAAAATTATTCAAAATACTTTGCCAGCCTTGTCGTTGCTGATCTTCAGAATGTTCGGCCTCAGCATCGAAGGTCACGCGCACAGTCACGCCCTGCTTGCCACTTGCAAAATCAACAGCTGCCGTGCGATCGCCAAAGGCATATTCAATGCGCTCATGGGGAATGATTTTCGTGTAAACACCTGCGAAATCAAATCCGACACTGCCATCCTTGGCTTCCATATGAGACGAGAACTCGCCACCCTCCCGAAATTCGACTGAGGATTGAGTGGTTTGCCAATCTTCAGAGGCGGCATTCCATTGCAGGATGTCCGCAGGGGTGATGTAAGCACGCCAGACTTTTTCCAGAGGGGCGTTGACGGTGGTTTCTACAGAAATTTTCACAGTCTGGCTCCTTCAGAAATTGAGTGTAATCATTCAGTGTGGGGGATATTGAAAAACTGACGCGCATTTCCCCCGGTGATCAGGTCGCGATCAGGCTTGGTCAAACGTTTGACTGCAGAGATCAAGCCCAGCGGATCGACCTCGGCCATATCGTAGGGGTAATCAGTACCGAGCATCACATGGTCCGCACCAAAGCGATCGATCAGATTGCGCAATATGACCGGATCAAAAGTGATGATGTCGAAGTAAAAACGTTCCAGGTAAGTGGACGGTTTTTGCTTGATTTTTGTGCGCGCATCGGGACGGGCACCATGCGCATGGTCCATGCGCGCCCAGTAGTGAGGCAGATAGCCACCCGCATGTGCCAGCAGAATTTTCAGTTGCGGGTAGCGCTCCATGACGCCGTCAAAGATGAGGTGGCTGACTGCGATGGTGGTGTCCAGCGGGTTGCCAATCACGTTGTTGAAGTAGTGATTCTCTAGGCGGCTTGCTTCGCTGAAACCGTTGGGGTGAATAAACAAGGGCACATTCAATTCATGTACGCGCTTGAAGAATTTTTCAAGTCCCAGCGAAGGGTCAGTGAGATTTTTCCCATTCACATGGCTGTTGATTTCGATGCCTTTGAGGCCTAGTTTTTTGACGGCGTAATTCAGCTCTTTCACGGCCAATCCTGCGTCTTGCAGCGGCACGGTGCCTAAAGCCAAGAGCCGAGCTGGATGATCGGCCACGATATGGGCCATGCCTTCGTTGACATCGCGGGCCAACTCGGCGCCAAATCCGGCTTCTGCAAAGTAGTAGTACTGAAAGGGCGCAGGCGAGACCACTTGCATGTCAATGCCCATGCGGTCCATGTCTTTGAGGCGAACTTCTATGTCCGAGAGCATCGGCGCACGATCGCGCATTTGTTGGGCATTGGTATCGCGCGTCAATTGATTTGCGAAGACAAATGCAAACTCTTGCTCCGCAGGTTTGAGCACAGCCGCTTTTTGCCCTACCGCTGGATTGAAATAATGACAGTGCACATCGATGTTCAAATGTCCGTCACGCCGCTGAGCCCCCTTTTTCGCGGCCAGCGAGGTGAACATGCCTTTTGTTCCTTTGCCATGTTGGTGGTAAGGGTGTTTGCAAGCAGGCGCGCAATTGAAAAGCATGCTTTCCTCTTAGGCTTGGTGTGGGGTAATCAGGTATTTGGAGCCTGTTGCCCGCTGGGTATAGGCCGCAATCACATCGGGTTGCAGGGCTTGGGCTAAAGTAATTCGATTCGAGTAATGGCTGGCAAATGTCGTCTTGAGTTCGGCAGATACACGATCGCGCAGTTTTTGCGCATCGTCGTGCCCGATGCGATTTAAAAAGGGAAACAGCAGCCATCCCCCAATGCCCCATGCAAAACCAAAATTTCGGGTAATTTCAGTTGGGCGAACATCCAGGCCGCCATAAATGTAGACCTGTTTGTGGGTGGTGGAGCCATATCGGCTGTAGACGGTGGCCGTGCGGTTCAGGGCTGTTTCCATGCAGGTGAGGATTTGACCTGCCAGTAGGCCGCCTCCTGTGGCGTCAAAAGCGATGCTGGCGCCCGTGTCCATCAAGGCTTGCGTCAGATCCTCCATGAACGTGGACAAAGAGGTGTCGCACACATAACGTGCACCTGTGCTTTTAAGCAATGCAGCCTGCTCGGGTTTGCGCACGATGTTCACCAGTTCAATCTGGTCTTTCTGGCAGATCCTGTTGAGCATTTGGCCCAGGTTGGATGCTGCGGCCGTGTGCACCAAGGCTTTATGGCCTTCGCGTCGCATGGTTTCGACCATGCCCAGCGCAGTCAAAGGATTGACAAAAGAAGACGCGCCATCGGCCGCTGTGGCATCTGGCGCCAATGCGATGCAATTGGCCGCTTCTAAGCAGCGGTATTGGGCATACATTCCGCCACCAATCATGGCCACGGTTTTGCCCAACAGCGCTTGAGCTGTGGAAGAAGTGCCGGCCGCGATGACCGTGCCAGCACCCTCGTTGCCCACAGGCAAGGACTGGTCGAGTCGTCCCTGCATGCTCTTCATGGCACGCTCGGGAATTTTCAGCGTTATAAGCGGATGGGTTGAGGTTCCAGACAAGACGCGCGTCTGGATGTCGGCTGCGCCAAAGAGCAAGCCGATGTCTGACGGGTTAAGAGGTGTCGCTTCTACGCGCACCACGACCTCGAGTGGGCCAGGTTTTGGCGTGGGCGCATCGACCAGGGAAATTTCCAACTCGCCGTTGGCTTTAATGAGAGACCGCATTTGCAGTCCAGAGGTGGGGTTGAGCATGGCGGTCTCCAGAGGTTATTTGACTCTAGCACAGGGCAGGCAGGTGAAATGTCTGGTACGTTACCCAAACTGAGTCTCAGTCTTTCAGAATTAAGTTATAAATTGTCCATACAAGGGTGCGGGGCCCAGGGCAATTGCCCAAATTGGGCTTACAGCCCCACCCGACAATGGAGACAAAGCATGAAGACACAAGCCCACCAGGGTTGCAGCATGGGTGATTTGATCATCACCGCCATTCACCGCGGGGGTGATCGCGATGCATTTGTCTGGGGTGATCTGCACATCACTTACCGGGAGATGGGGCGCCAACTCAGCCAAATCATCCAGGTGCTCGATGGCATGGGCTTGCAACACGGGCAGACGATCGCCACCTTGTCGACCAATCGACCGCACGCCTTTTTCATTTCTGCAGCGGCCTATGTGATGGGCTTGCGCGTGGTGTGGATGAACCCCATGTCTTCGCCAGATGACCATCTGTACCAGGTTGAGGATGCGCAGGTGCAGTTGATGGTTGTGGAGCCCTTTAGCTTTGGCGAGAGGGCATTGAAGATCGCCCAGTCGGTTGACCGTGCTTTGCTTCTACTGGGTTTTGGGCCTTGGGAAGGGCAAACCGATTTGTTCAGCCAAATGGCCCTGTACACCCCGCAAACCCTGGTCTCTCGCAGCCAAGAGGATGACCACTCCGCCTTGATTTACACCGGCGGCACGACTGGAAAGCCCAAAGGCGTTTTGCACACCCATCGCGTGATGGTGGCCATGGTGATGATGCAAATGGCGGATTTCGATTGGCCTGCCATGCCGCGCTTTTTGGCCATGACGCCCATCACCCATGCGGCAGGAGCCTTGATTCCACCGGTGCTGATGCGTTCAGGTACGGTGATCATGCACCCGGGCTTTGATGTCAAAACCTTTTGCGCCTTGGTCCAGCAGCACCGGGTCAATTGCACCTTCATGGTACCCACCATGATCTATGTCTTGCTCGACTCACCGGTGCGACAAGACCATGATTTGAGCAGTCTTGAAACGCTGATTTACGGCGCAGCCTCCATCACTCCGGCGCGTTTGAAAGAGGGCATCGCTGAACTCGGACCGATCTTCATGCAGTTGTATGGACAGTCCGAGGCACCCATGGCCATGACGGTCTTGCACAAGCACGAGCATGACCCCGAAAACTACCCGCACCTTTTGAGCTCTTGTGGCACCCCGGTGGTGGGCATTCAACTTGCGTTGCTCGATGATGAGGGTCAACCCGTTCCCAATGGTGAGGTGGGCGAAATTTGCGTGAGAGGGCCCCTCGTCATGCAAGAGTACATCAACAAACCCCAAGAGAATGCCCAGGCATTTCGACACGGTTGGCTTTACAGCGGCGATTTGGCTCGGCGTGACAACGACGGTTATTTGTACATTGTGGACCGCTCGAAAGACATGGTGATCTCCGGGGGCTTCAATGTCTATCCGCGCGAAATTGAAGACGTGTTGGCCACACACCCCGCGGTGGCCGCTGTGGCGGTGGTCGGTGTTCCCCATGAAAAATGGGGTGAGGCCGTCCACGCGGTGGTGGTTTGGCGTGCCGGCCAAACGGCCGACTGGGGCGAATTGGCCGACAGGGTCAGGGCTAAAAAGGGGGCCATCCATGTGCCCAAATATTTCCATGCTGTGGATAAGTTGCTGACCACGGGGCTGGGCAAGGTCGACAAGAAAGCCATCCGCATGCAAGTGCAGAACTTTCATTGATATTCATTTCTCATCGTTTTACAAAGGACACCCGATGACAACAGGTTTGTTTTCTTTTTTACCCCTCGACCGCGTAGTTTTTGGTACACCTGCTGCCATGGCCTTGCAACAAGAGGTGCAGTTGCGTAAAGCAAAACGCATTTTTGTGGTGACTGGCCGCACCCTGAACCAGAAAACCGACTTGATCCAACAAGCCACGTCTGGCATTGCTGACCAGATAGTCGGCATTTTTGATGGATGCGTAGAGCACACCCCTCGGGATACCGTTATCGCCTTAACGCACGCTTTGCGTGCGGCCCAGGCCGATCTGATTGTGAGCATCGGGGGTGGCACAGTGATTGACACTGTGAAAATTGCGCTGGTCTGCTTGGCTGAAAATGTGGAGCGCATTGAGCAGCTCGACGATTGGCACATGGCCGTCAATCCTGACGGGTCATTGCGAGTGCCGGTGGTGAGCGAGCCGCCATGCCGGCAAATCACCGTGCCCACCACCTTGTCGGGTGCGGAGTTCAGTGACTTGGCCGGCGGCACGGACACGCGCACGGGCGTTAAGCATGGATTTACCGGCAGGTTCATTGGGTCGGCCAGTGTCATTCTCGATCCTGCCATGACGATGGCAACACCCGATCGACTGTGGTTGTCCACCGGCGTGCGGGCTATCGACCATGCGGTGGAAGCGATGTGCGCAGTGAATGCACAACCCTTCACAGATGCTTTGGCTGTCAGGGCCATTGGCATGCTGCAAACTTCATTGCGCCGCTACATGACACATCCGCAAGACCGGGAAGCCCGTTTGAACGCCCAAATGGGTGCTTGGCTGGCCGCCACCAGCATCAGACGTGTGCATTACGGCGCCAGTCATGGCTTAGGGCACGCTTTAGGTGCTGACAGTGGTGTCCCGCACGGCATCACTTCATGTGTGTTGTTGCCGTCAGTGATGCGTTACAACCAGGCTTATTGCGCTAAGCCTCTGCAGGAAATTGCAGTGGCCTTCGGTGATGCTTCTCGACCTGCCGCCGACCAATTGCAGGACTTGATTGCTGAACTCAAACTGCCGACACGTATTTCGCAACTCTCGGTCCCGCGTGAGCGCTTGGCGGTGATTGCTGAAAAAGGTTTAGCCAATCCGTTTGTGCGGGCCAACCCGCGGCCGATTTCGCAAGCCGCAGACACGCTCGCTATTTTGGAGTCTGCTTGGTAGAACCTGGCACAGCGTCAAGCTGTGCCGACAAATTCCAGCAGCAATTGGTTGACGGCCGCGGCCTGTTCCTGCTGAACCCAATGACCGGCATCCGGCAAGATCTGGCGAATGCGCAGATTGGTGCATGCACTTTGCATGCGCTCAAAGGCCCCGGGTGACTGGTAAATGCCCCAGTCTGCAGCGCCCGCTATGTAAGCGCTGGGCACGGTAATGCGCTGTCCACTGAACCGCGACAGTGCGATGTACTCGTCCCGATCGGTCGAGCAGCGGTACCACTGCAAGCCCCCCTGAAAACCGCGCCGTGCGTACTCAGCCACATAAACGGCCAGGTCAGAGTCGGGCAACCAAGCGCAGGCTTGAATTTCTGAGGCAGTTGGCATGAAGGGGGCCACCGCCTCGGCCATGGTCGATGGACAGGGCATGACGTAATAGTGCGGCAAATCGGCCAGCACCTCGGCCTTCCAGGCCTTCAAGGGTATGGGTTGATTGTCCAACCAGTTCGCACTTTTGACATGGTAGTAGGCCCGCAAAAAATCGTGCAAGCCTTGCGGGGCATGCCACATGTCATCGTTGGCCTGTGCTGACGCGTAGTACCACTGGTAATGCTGGCGAGCAGGGACCAGCTGCTGCAAGGACTGCACCTCGTGGGTCAACGCAGCGTGTGCTTGCGCTGCAGTGGCCGCGTCAGGGGGACCACCAAAAGGTGCACTCATCATCACCACGCGTTGAAAGACCTCAGGGTGCATCAAGGCACACCAGGCGGCCACCGGCGAGCCGAAATCGTGACCGATCACGGCATGAACTTGCGTGTAGTCCAGTTCCTTTACAAGTGCCAATACATCGTCGACCAAATGCGTCATGTTGCTGGCGCGCCAGTCGCCTTCATAGCGGTCATCGCTGCCGGTGGTTCGGCCATAGCCTCTTTGGTCTGGCGCCACCACATGGAAGCCTGCGTGCGCAAGGGCCGTGAATTGATGCCGCCAACTGTAGGCCAGCTCTGGGAAACCGTGAAGCAATAGCAGCAAAGGTTTGCGGGTACCGCCGGGGGCGACTTGTCCGGCCTCCAGCAGATGCATCTGCAAGCCTGTTGACAAAGAAACGTAACGAGATTGAACCCCTTCAGGCAGGGGCAAAGGCTGCGGCAGGGCGGTGAGCTTGTTCATGCGGGTTTGCTGGGCACTTGAGCTTTGGAGCCACCCAGGTGAACCCCGCCGTCAAGCAACAACAGTTCGCCGGTCATGGTGCGAGCACCGGTGGTCAGCCATGCAATCGCTTGGGCTACATCTTCAGGCGTACTGGCGCGTTCCAAGGGGGCGATGGACTCGGTCATGGCTTTGACTTTTTCAAAGCCAGCTTGCCCCAATCCATCGACGAACCAGCGTGATGTAATCAGACCCGGGCAAACGGCATTCACACGAATATCGGGTGCCAATGCACGTGCAAGGTACAGCGTCATGGAATTTAATGCACCTTTGGATGCAATATAGGGCACCGAAGAACCTATACCCAGCGAGCCGGCGATCGAGGACACGTTGACCACCGAGCCTTTTTGCATTTTGAGGTGTGGTGCACAAGCCCGCACCATCTGGAATGCGCCTACCGTGTTCACCGCGTAAATGCGTGAAAAAATGTCCATGTCCAGAACATCCCAGTTGGCGGCCCCAGTGAAGGTGCTGATGCCTGCATTATTGACAAGCGCATCAATGCGCCCCCATTTATCGATGGCGGCTTGTGCCAAAGCATTGCAGTCCGTATCTTGCGCGACATCGCCTTGCATCAACAAGGTGTCTGCGCCTGCGGCTTGGCAGTCAGCCTGAGATGATTTGGCCTCAGTCTCACTGCGGGAGTAGTTGATCAATACGTTGTAGCCTTGTTGGGAAAGAAGCAGTGCGGTCGCTGCACCGACGCCGGTGCCAGAACCGGTGATAAGGGCTACTTTGCGTTCAGTCATGATGAATCCTTGGTTGGGTTGGCTTGCAAAAAGTCAAAATCTACACCTTGGTCAGCCTGGGTGACTGACTGCAAAAATAGTTTCCGGTAACCCCGTTCGGCGCTGGGTCTTGGTTTGGCTAAGCTTGCAAGTCGCGCTGCCATTTCTGTTTCATCAATAAGCAATGAAATTTCGCGGCGCTCGACACTCAGGAGAATGCGGTCTCCATTTTGAACACAGGCCAGTGGGCCGCCCAGCGCAGACTCGGGCATGACATGCAACACGATGGTGCCAAAGGCGGTTCCGCTCATGCGGCCATCAGATATTCTGACAATATCTTTGATGCCTTGCAGTGCCAATTTTTTCGGAATCGGAATATACCCCGCCTCTGGCATACCCGGGCCACCCAGGGGCCCAATATTTTTCAGAACCAGTATGTCTTCAGCTTCAACATCCAAGTCCAGATCATCAATCCGATGGGCAAGATCTTCCAAGTTTTCGAAAACAACGGCTCGACCTTCGTGCTCCATCAGTAAAGGGCTGGCTGCCGATTGTTTGATGATGGCGCCGCCAGGGGCAAGATTGCCTTTCAGATAAGCGATGCCTCCTTGCGGATAAATAGGCTTGCTCATGGGGCGAATCACATCTTGTTTGAAGGGGGCGCCGACACGTTCAATTTCTTCACCCAAGGTGCGACCCGTCACGGTCAATGCGTCGAGCGCCAGCAAAGGTTTGAGCTCGCGCAGCAAAGTACCCATGCCACCCGCAGCATGAAAATGCTCCATGTAATGTTGCCCGGAAGGCTTTAAATCAACCAGAACAGGTGTGTTGCGCCCCATCAGGTCAAGTTCTTCCAAATCAATTTTGATGCCCATGCGACCGGCAATAGCAGCCAGATGGACGATGCCATTGGTCGAGCCGCCAATGGCCAAAAGCACCACCATGGCATTGCGAAAAGCGGCGGGCGTCAGGATTTTGTCTATCGTTAAGCCGTCTAAGGCCATCCTTACGGCTTGCGCGCCCGTCTCCTCTGCAACACGCATGCGGTCCGAGGTCACAGCCGGTGGCGATGCGCCGCCCGGCACCGTCATACCCAGCGCTTCTGCAATGCAAGCCATGGTGCTGGCGGTGCCCATGACCGAGCAGGTGCCTACACTGGCGACTAAACGATTGTTGACTTGATCGATTTCAGCGGTGTCTATTTCTTCTGCGCGATAGCGTCCCCAATACCGTCGGCAGTCGGTGCAGGCCCCCACCACCTCGCCGCGGTGCGAGCCCGTGAGCATGGCACCGGTAATGAGTTGGATGCTGGGCAGTCCAGCCGAGGCTGCGCCCATCAATTGCGCCGGCACTGTTTTGTCGCAGCCGCCAATCATGACAATGGCATCCATGGGTTGAGCGCGAATCATTTCCTCTGTGTCCATGGACATGAGGTTGCGCAGATACATGCTGGTCGGTTGGGCAAAACTCTCCCCAATCGAGATCGTTGGGAAGTCCATGGGCAGACCGCCGGCGAGCATGATGCCGCGCTTGACCGCTTCGATCAGCTGGGGCATGTTGCCATGACACGGGTTGTAGCTGCTGCCTGTATTTGCAATCCCAATGACCGGCCTGTCCAGCGCACTGTCTGTGTAACCAGCACCTTTGATGAAAGCTTTTCGTAAAAATAAAGAAAATCCGGCATCACCGTAGTTCGTCAGGCCGCCACGAAATCCCTGCGGATCAGCCGTTGCATTATCATTTTTTGAAGTATTTTTTTTGTTGGACATAGGGTTCTTACATCATTTCTAAGAAGGGCCGCGACGGTTCTGTGAATCGCACGGGGCTCAATGTTGAATCTTTTTTTAGGATAACCTGTTGGTGGGTAAAAATTTCAACTTCTATTTTTTAAGGAAAAAAATCATGGCCAAAGCTTATTGGATCAGCGCATACCGCTCTATCTCCAACCCCGATGCACTGGCGGAGTACGCCAAATTGGCCGGCCCCTCTTTGACTGCCGCTGGCGGCAAATTTCTGGCACGTGGCGTGGCCGCCGCTGCCAAAGAACATGGTCAGAAAGAACGCACTGTACTGATCGAGTTTGAGAGCCTGGACGCCGCCTTGGCAGCCTACGACAGCCCTGGTTACAAGGCCGCGCTTGCCGCCTTGGGCGAAAACGCTGTGGTGCGAGACATTCGCATCCTGGAAGGCGTTTGAGTCGTCAGCATGATTGACCGCCTCGACCATTTGGTCTTGACCACATGCGATGAACATGCCTGTGTGGATTTTTACACCGGCATCTTGGGAATGAAGCTGGAGAGCTTTGTCGGCGGCACGCCGCCAGTGACGCGCAAGGCTTTCAAGTTCGGTCATCAAAAAATCAATCTGCATGTGCGGGGAAAAGAATTTGAACCCAAGGCCCATCTGCCAGTACCCGGTGCATTGGACTTGTGTTTCATAGCATCAGTGCCTCTTAATGAGGTCATTGCCAAGCTGCAGCTTGCAGCTTGGCCCATCATCGACGGTCCGGTTATTCGTTCGGGTGCAACTCAGAAAATCCGGTCGGTTTACGTGCGTGACCCCGACCTGAATTTGATTGAAATTTCAGAGCTGGCTTAAAGCCAGCATGATGGCAGTGGATTGGCGTTGTCAGTCTGCGTAAACCCCAGCGGAACGTATCACCGGGCCCCATTTGTTGATCTCAGATTGCAACCAGGTGCGCAGACCTTCAGGTGTCTGTTTGTTTTCGGGGACGATTTCCGCGCCCAGATCGGCCATGCGAGCGGCAAAGGCGGGATCTTTCAAGGCCGTACGCACGGCGGAGCCGAACTTCTCTATGACCGCAGCGGGCGTGCCTTTGGGGCCGTAAATGCCATGCCAAACGATGACTTCAAAATCCTTCAGACCGCCTTCGGTGAGGGTGGGGGCGTCAGGCAGTGCGCGAATACGTTGCTTGGTCGTCACGCCATACAGTTTCACGGTCCCGGCCTTGATGTGCTGTGTCGTTTGGGTGGTTTGGTCGCACAACAGGTCGACTTGCCCGCCGAGTAGCGCATTGAGAGCAGGTGCGGTTCCTGAAAAGGGCACCGTGGTCAAATCTGCGCCCATGGCTTGCTGAAACAGCATGCCGCACAGGTGCGAAACAGCGCCCAGTCCAGCATTGGCAAGGTTGATGGTTTTGGCATTGGCTTTGACATAGGCGCTCAACTCCTGCATGTTTTTGGCTGGAAAATCTTTGCGGGCTATCAGGGTCATGGGTACATCGACGGCTTGGCTCACGTACTCAAAGTCGGTCATCGGGTTGAATGCCATTTTTCTGTACAGCGCAGGTGCGGTGGACATGCCATTGTGGTGAATTAGAAAGGTGTAGCCATCTGGCGCGGCCTTGGCCACAAAGCCTGCAGCCAGGGTGCCGCCAGCACCGACCTTATTTTCAACAACCACAGTTTGACCTAAGGTCTTGCCCATGGTCGCTGCGAGAGTCCGCGCCACAATGTCTGTGGGCCCCCCCGCCGCAAAAGGTACCACCAGGCTGATGGCCTTGGTCGGGTAAGTTTGCGCCAAGCTTGAGCCTGCGGCAAAGACACTTAAAGTTGCCAAGGCTGAGGAAATGATGCGCTGGGATTTAGGTTGCATGATGAACTTTCTGATGGATTTACCAAGGCAATATCCTGCAGGAAATGCGTTTAAGGTGCAAGCGGACGATCCCCTAGAAGAGCACCTTTATAGCAGCCAAAGCACCCGAGTCTAAAGATCTCTTGCAGAGGCTGTCTGAAAAGAGATCGGGTTTCGGTTGACGCTAAATTTTCAGTACCAGTGCTTTGCAAAAAGACTGAATATCGGTTTCTGTGTAGCCGAGTTCTTGCAAAATTTCACGGCTATGCTCTCCCAAATGCGCCGCAATACGGTGTTGCGCCAATCGTTTCCCGTCAAACAGGGCTGGATGTTGGGGTAGCCTGACCTTGCCCAGTTTACCGTGTTCGAATTCAACAAGGGAGTTGCTTTGCTTCACTTGTGAATCAGTCAGTACATCCTGGCGCTCGTTGATGCGGCCAATGGGCGAGCTCTGCTGTCGAAAATTTTCAATCAGTTCCTGCGTGGTGAAGCTGGCCATCAAAGGTTCAATCAATTCACGTAACTCTTTGCCGTGACGACTTCGCAGAGGCAAGGTGGCAAAGCGCGGGTCATCGGCAATATCTTCCCTGCCCAAAGCTTTACATTGGCCACGAAACTCGGATGGCTGGGGGCACATACTGGCCACAAAACCATCTAATGTTTTGAACGGTTTCTGGTTGATGCCAAACTCAGGAAAGCTTGCCGGGGGCTCATCCATGAACACATGGTTGTACATGGCGTCAGGCCATTGGAACGCCAAGCTGGCATCCAACATCGACAAATCGATGCGTCTTCCCTTGCCATCGCGTTCGCGTGCAAATAAGGCGCTCACCATCGCTTGTGATGCTGTTAATGCGGTTAATTTGTCACACACCGCCGTTGCCAAAACGGTGGGCTGGCCGTTGATGGGGTTTCTTTGCGTTGCAGCCACGCCAGCCACCGCTTGAATCACAGCGTCATAAGCTTTGTCGTTGCGGGCGTCCCCTTGTGTTCCAAAACCGGTGATTGACATGCGAATCAAGCGTGGATTGATCGCGACGAGCGCGTCGTCGTCCAATCCCAATCGCGCCATGACACCAGGCCGAAAGTTGTTGATGACAACATCGGCTTTGACCAGTAACTTGACCAGGATTTCTTTGGCCTGCGGCGATTTCAAATCCATGGCAAGTGACTTTTTGCCTCGGTTGGTGGCAATGTACATGGCGGACAGATCGCCCTTTGCAGGTCCGATCAGCCGGCAGGTGTCACCTTCCAGAGATTCCACCTTGATGACTTGTGCACCTTGGTCAGCCAGCATGGAAGCCGCCAAGGGGCCAGAAAGTACGGTGCTGAGATCGACGACGCGAATGCCTTCAAGTGGGGGAGCAGAGGTTGTCAAAGTTGATTCCAAATTATCTTAAATTAAAGGTGTCACCAAAGGGGACCCAGGATTGGCCGTTGAATCGTTGCAAACGGGTGGCACCATAGAGTTCGTAGTCTTTAGCGCCGGTAGTGATGGAAACACCGGGCAACATGAGGTTACTGCTGTATTCCTTGAGGCTCAACATTTGTTTCAACACATTTTCGCGCGTGAGGTCATCGCCACATTGACGAAGTACGTCGACCATCAATCGCGTCAAGGTAATGCCTGTTAAATTTAAAGACTCATTGCTGTCCAATAAGGGTGCCCAGCGTTTCATGAATTCTTTGTACTCTTTCATTCCCGCATCATCACGCCATTGTGGATCGAGCGGATTTTTTTGATTTGCAATCGTGACGGCACCCATGGAATTTTCCAGGCCAGCAGGCTGAAGAATGGAGGCAATGGAGGAAGACCCCAAAGGAACGTAAATTTGAGGTTTCCAGCCCAATTCAGAGGCTTTACGAATGGATTGGCTGGTGAACTTTCCATTTGAAAAACTCATCAACACGTTAGCACCCGATGCTTTGAGCATGATCATTTGAGAGTCCACTGTCGGGTCGGTTGACTCATAGGTCGCCTGGGCGACGATCATGGTGGAGGCTTTTTCACCCAAGGTAGAACGTATGCCTTTCAAAAAGTCACGACCAAATTCATCGTTCTGACTGAGAATCGCAATTTTCGGTTCCTTCACATTGGACAACATGTGTTTGACATAAACGCGAGCTTCTGATTCGTATGAAAACATGCCGCTGAGAGTCCAGGGGAAATTGGTCGGATCATTCCATTTGTTCGCTCCGGAAAGTATCAGCAGTTGGGGAATTTTTTTTTGATTGAGGTATTTGTGAACGACTTGATTGGTTGCCGTACCGACTGAACCAAAAAGGAAAAGTACTTCGTCGCTTTCAACAAGGCGGCGGGTCTGTTCCATGGTTTTTACAGGGCTGTAACCGTCATCCAGGGAAATGAGTTTTATTTTTCGTCCATTGACGCCGCCTTGTGCATTGACCATCTCCAGGTATGCAGCGGAGACCTTTCCCACATTACCCAGCATGGACACAGGTCCCGAATAAGGAAGGGTTTGGCCGATGCGAATTTCAGTGTCATTGGCCCCTGGATCGTACTTTTTCTGAGCGGTTGCAAGACTCGTAAAAAAATACAAGGCAATCGAAATGGATACCAACTTGAGCCACTCAAAACCTTGTCTTTGCATAAACGACCTTTCAATAGGATATCGATATTGGTGAATCGGTATTTTTTTTCAAACTAACATATGTGAACCTCATTTCCTAGAGGGTTTTCATTGAGGATGTCCTGAATAAACCCTCCAATTTAGGTTACGAGCAGTTGGCACAGATTTCAGTACGTAGTTTATTTTGGTATTTTAGAAAACTGAAAGTCTTGCACAATGCATTATTTGAGGAACGCAAATGCCTATTCAACTCTTCGCTTTTGATACCCCGAACGGTCGCAAAATCAGCGTGGCTCTGGAAGAAATGAACCTGCCCTATGACGTTCAGGTGGTGGATATCACCGCAGGTGAACAATTAGAGCCCGCTTTTCTCCGCATCAGCCCGAACAATAAAATCCCTGCCATCGTTGATCCTGATGGCCCAGACGGTCAACCCATCAGCGTCTTTGAGTCGGGTGCCATCTTGCTTTACCTGGCTGAAAAATCGGGGCGATTTTTACCCACTGATTTTCGTGGGCGGGTCGGCGTGCTGGAATGGTTGATGTTCCAGATGAGCAGCTTTGGGCCCGCCCCCGGTCAGGTGCACCACTTTATTGCTTTGGCGTCTGAGGAAGATAAGCGTTATGGCTTAAATCGATTCATGGCTGAGACGCGTCGTCTTTATGGCGTAATGGACCGCAGGCTTACCGATCATGCGTATCTTGCTGGCGATCTTTCTGTCGCTGATTTTGCTGTCCTCGGTTGGGTGTGGCGTCACCCTCGGCACCAAGTCGATTTGAAGGACTTTCCCCATGTGCTTCGGTGGTATGAGACCTTGATGGGAAGGCCCGCAGTGATGCGCGGTTTTGCCGTTCCGCTACGCCGGTGAAGGTTCAATAATTCAAATTTTTGCGCGTTTACTTAATGAATCTGAAGGAGTTGACATCATGAAAGCAGCCACAGTGGGTTTGCAAGGCTTGGTATTCAGGGATATCCCTGTCCCTGAAGTTGGGCCGCATGAGGTGCGTGTCAAGGTGCAAGCCGCAGCACTCAATCGAGCCGATTTGGCGGTATTGGCTGGTAACCGGCATGGCGCGGTTGGTGGCGCCGGAACGGTCATGGGCATGGAGTGGGCTGGTGTGGTCGATGCCGTTGGCAGCCATGTTGACGGCTTCAAAGCAGGCGAACGCGTGATGGGCTCGGGGCAGGGCGCCATGGCCGAATTCACCGTGGTCGATCAAGGCCGCGTGATGCCCTTGCCTGTTTCCACATGGGCTGCAACGCAAGCTGCTTGTTACCCTATGGCCTTGAACACCATGCATGATGCAGTCATCACGAATGGTGGCTTGCAGGTGGGTCAAAGCGTCATGATCCAGGGCGCATCCACAGGTGTGGGCTTGATGGGGCTTCACATTGCTCGTTGGCGCGGCGCGTCTGTGGTGGTGGGGTCATCAACGCAAGCATTCAAACGTGAGCGACTTGCCGATTACGGCGCCACACTGGCGTTTGACAATAACGACCCCCAGTGGGTTGAGCAAGTCTTAGCCGCTACGCAGGGCAAAGGTGTGGACTTGATTGTGGACCAGCTGTCCGGCCGTGTGGCCAATCAAAATTTGGCGGCCACCGCTGTGCTGGGCCGCATTGTCAATGTAGGCCGATTGGCTGGAACCCATTTTGATTTTGATTTTGACTTGCACGCACTGCGCAGAATTCAATACATTGGGGTGACGTTTCGAACCCGCACCAAAGCTGAAGTGGCGGCGATTACGGCAGCCATGATGAAAGATCTCTGGCCTGCTCTTGCGAAGGGTGGCTTTGATATGCCGATAGACAAAATCTTTGGATTCAATGAGCTGGCGGCGGCCTACGATCATATGAAGTCCAATCAACATTTTGGCAAAATCGTTGTGCAGATGGACTGATGGTTATATGAACAACTTTTTTAAATATGCGCTTTGCATCTTGATGGGTTGTCTTGGGCTCATGGGGTCGGTGATTGCCCAGACTCAGACGCCTGACGCTTTTCGTTCTATGCTGACAGCCGCTCATCGTTCTGCAAATAATGTGGTTCGCGACCCATACCGACATCCCGCCGAAACGATGGCCTTTTTTGGTATTCAAGCCAACAGCACCGTGGTGGAAATCTTACCTGGCAGTGGCGGCTACTACATGGAAATCTTGGCGCCATGGCTCAAGGACAAGGGTTTGTATATTGCCGCCAACCGGGATGGTTCTTTGCCGCAATACATGCCAGACCATCAAAAGCTGTTGAAACGCTTGTCCGATGAGTCGGCCTTGTATGACCGTGTGCAGGTGACTTCATTTCGTGCTGACCGTCATGCCATTGCGCCAGCAGGCACGGCCGATGCAGTGATCAGCTTTCGTAATTTGCACAACTGGCTGCTGGACGGCGAACTGGACGCCTCCTTAAGCGCTTTCCATAAGGCATTGAAGCCGGGCGGCGTTCTGGGCATCGTGGACCACCGCGGCCGCACCGACCAATCGCAGGCGCAGCAGATTGCTTCAGGCTACGTTCGGGAAGACGTGGCCATTGCACTCATCGAAAAGGCGGGTTTTCAGTTGCAAGCGCGTTCTGAAGTCAATGCCAATCCGCTGGACACCAAGGATCACCCTGAGGGCGTGTGGACCCTGCCGCCGACTTACAGGCTCAAGGACAAAGACCGTGCCAAATATGCTTCTATTGGAGAGAGTGACCGCTTTACCCTGCGCTTTGTGAAGCGGTGA
>Ga0214919_10003741_pt1 | contig 22699 bp, 18 predicted proteins | sample LL1503_MetaG_FD_177994 | JGI IMG/M metagenome (GOLD analysis project Ga0214919, IMG submission 177994) | Freshwater microbial communities from Lake Lanier, Atlanta, Georgia, United States - LL-1503 | ecosystem: Environmental > Aquatic > Freshwater > Lake | place: USA: Georgia | collected... | reverse complement strand
ATACGCGCTGCACACCCCCTTGAGCAGATCGACCTCGCGTGCGGCGCCCGCACCGAGATGATGGTTGCCAATCACACGGCCAAACCACTGCACGATCCCGACCGGCTCCGCGTTGCCGCGCTCCCACGGCTGCCAGTCGCGCCCACCAAAGCCGCCGAGCGTGGCATCGGCGGCAAAGGCGGTGAGAATCCGCGCGCAGAAATCCGGGTGTGCCGAGGCGTCATCGTCGAGGAGGGCCGTGATGTCGCACGTCGCACTTACGCCACTGAGTGCAGCGGTCATTGCGGCCACGACACCGGGTTGCGCTGTGGTGACAGCCCGAACCGCCAATCCGCGCGCGGCCACGGCCCCAATCACGGTGAGCGTCGGCGCGTCGTGCTCGCGAACACCAATCACGACGTCGTCGGGACGCCGTGTTTGCCGCTCCAGCGATTCAAGGCAGCGGGCGAGTCCCTCTGGTCGCCGAAAACTCGGCACGATGACCGCAAGACGCAGCGACGGCAGCACTTCGGTCATGCGGGTGCGGAAGATCGGAGCGCAGAGTGCGCAACCGCTCGCGTGGCGACCGCCGTAATCACAATGGGATAATCGGGATCGTACGGTGCGAGTTCAGCGTCCGTGAGTTCCTCGGCGGCCAGTCCGGCGAGATACGCGTGCGCCGCAATGTGATTACCAGCGGCCCCGACCTGTACCTGACCCTCGCCGAATTCCGCCGCGAGCAATCGCGTGAGCGACTGCGGCGTGAGATGCCAGAACTCGCCCCATCGTTCCACGTCGTACTGGCTTACGGGCGCGATTGCGGGCGCGGTAATGAGCACCGTCCCACCTGGAGCAAGCGCGCGATGGATCGTGCGCATGGCCCCCTGCAGATCAAACACACACTGCAGCACCTGCGTCAGGATAATCGTGTCGAACGCGCCCTCGGGAATCCCCACACCGGTCTGCAGATCGCCGACAATCGTTGCGACGGGATTCCCCTCAACCACCATGAGCACATCAGAGTGCGTGACCTGCGCGCCCCCGTAACGACGGGTGTATTCGTTGCCCGCGACCTCAAGCACGCGACCTCGGACGCGCCCGGCCTGCGATGCCAGAAAGCGCGTGATATACCAGCGACAGATCGGGAGCCCACGATCGCCACCAAACACGCGACTCACGGGTTCCGTGGACCGAAGATCGCCGAGATTCACTTCCCCACCGCGCCGCCACCATACGCGGACCGACAGGGGCACGAATCGGCGCACAAGGCGATCGAGGATGCTCACGAGACGGAAACTATGGGAGCGGTCGCGGCGTGCAACAGGAGATCCGCGTACGGATCGCGGAGCCGCTCCCAACTGAACCGGTCAAACGCATGCCGATGCCGCGCGTGCCGCGTGAAGTCGTCCGACCCACGCGCCATCACGCGCGTCAGAAGCGACGCCAGCACGCCGGGCGTCCGAAAATCACCATAGAACCCATCGTCCCCCAGCAATTCCCGCGGGACGGCAAAGTCGTGCGCAAGCACCGGTAATCCGTGCGCGAGGGCCTCCACGTACGCCAACCCAAACCCTTCACGCAGCGACGCCATCACAAAGGCGTCGGCCGCGGCGTACCATCGTGGCATCTCGGGATGCGGAACGCTGTGCCACTGAAATCCGTCAGCGCCAAGGAGCTCGGTCGCACGCGTGAGGACCGCAGGCGTCTCGGAGGTTGCCGCGCCGAGCAGCACGAGCATCGGGCGCGGCGCGGGGAGCGCCGCAATCTCTCGGAGCACATAGGGAAGATTCTTGGTCTGCAGGTCGAGCAACCCGACCGAGAGCACAACCGGTCGGTCGGTCGGAAGACCGAGGGATCGGCGCAGTGCCTCGCGAGGCGGTGCGTAGAGCGTGCTTGGGATGGCGACCCCATGCGGAAGCACCACGTTTCGCGCCGCGGGTTCGCCGCGCGCGAGGGCATCGTCGCGGTAGACCGTGGCCAGGTGCTGCACCATATCGGTGCGCGTAAACGGCCGCGTCGTGGCGCCGCCGTTGTAGAACAGCAGTCGATAGCGCTGACCCGAGAGTCGGCGCCAGTGCCAGCAGGCGTTCCCCACGTTGAGGTCGGCGAAGTACACGAGGTCCGGACGACCCGTCACGAGATACGGGAGCAGCGACGCAAAAAAACTTCCCTGCTCCACGAAGTACGGACTTCGATGCAGCAGCGCACCAACGGCGTCGGCCGCACGCGACGACCGCGCGAGTGACGGGAGCACGGTGTCGCGGCGCTCTGGGGTCGCCGCACCGGCAAACACGCGGATCTCGAGCCGCGGATCCGGACGGAGTGCGTCAGAGACTTCTCGCGTGAACGTCTCAAAGCCTCGTGCAACGCGTCCCAGCCCCGAGCAGGGGATAAAGACGCGCAGTGGTGCGTGACTCACGCGCGCACTCCGGTGATCAGGCGCCGAGCGGCGCCGAGCGCCACGCGTGTCGCAAGGCTTGGCGGATAGCCAGCGACTGCCGACCGGAACTCGCGCCAACCGGCAGGGGTGCCCTCACGCGACGCCGCCGCCAGTGCGGCGCCGTAGCGGACCGTGGCGCGCCGCATCGCCACGAGGTGGCGAACCCGCGGCTGGTCAAGCCACGGCACGCGCGGCAGGTACTGCGCACGAATCCGCTCCCATTCGCGCTCGAACTTGTCCCCTTCGGACACGGTCTTACTAGTGGCATGAAACCGATAGCTGGCCACCGGACGCGGGATCACCGCGCAGCGCTCCCCCGCGGCGAGCAAGCGTGCGTACCACTCGATGTCGAACAGATAGCGGAAGCTGTCGTCGAACAATCCGTGTCGGTCAAAGAGCGATTTGCGCCAAAAATGGCCGGGCTGCGCAGCGATAAAGTTCCCGCCAAGGCACTCGGCCAGCGAGCGCGGCGGCTGCGCCATGTGCCACTCGTGCACGGGGGCGCAGGCGCTACCATCGCTGCCAAAGCCCAGCACCCCACCGGCGACCCACTGCACGCCCGGCGCGGAGATCGCGGCAATCGCCGCGTCGAAGGCGCCGGGAAGATACGTGTCATCGCTGTTGAGATAGGCGACGATGTCCCCCGTGGCGCGTGCGATTCCCTTGTTGATGGCGTGGCACTGGCCGCGATCTGACTCGCTCACCCACCAGTCAATCCCGTCGGAGAGCCGCTCGATCAGCGCCGCGCTCCCGTCGGTACTTCCACCGTCCACCACAAAGTGCTCGAGGTTCCCGTACCCCTGCGCACGAATCGACCGCACCGTCTCCTCGAGGAAGGCGGCTTGATTGAACGACGGGGTGACGATCGTAATGCGCGGTCCCAAAACCGCGGGGGGATTCCCCATGGGTGTAGCCTCCGGAGGCAACCGTGACGTTAGTCCGCCGTCCGCGCGTGGCGCAATGGCTGTGCGGCTTCTAATTTCCACGGGTGCCCATCGCCCGCCGCTACCGACTCGCCGCTGGGCTCGCGCGGCTCTTTCCGGCACTCGGGCGCTGGGCGGCAGCTCGGCGCCGCTTTCGGGTCTTCTCCGAGATCTTCCAGACCAACTTCTGGGGGAGCCCCACGTCGGTGTCCGGCCCCGGCTCGGAGCTCGGCCAGACCGCCATGATCCGCGAGGCCATTCCAGCACTGCTCGCGGCACATGGGGTCGGCAGCATCCTCGACGCCCCCTGCGGCGACTTCAACTGGATGCACCATGTGCCGCTTACGGGCATTCACTACACCGGCGTGGACATCGTCCCCGCGCTGATTGCCCGCAATCGCGCCAGCTACGGCGCCGCCGACCGCACCTTCGTGCTCGGCGACATCGTCGAGGGAGCGCTTCCCACGGCTGACCTGATTTTCTGTCGCGATTGCCTGGTGCATCTCTCGTACGACGAGACCCGCCGCGCCCTCGACAACTTCCGTCGCAGCGGCGCCACCTGGTTGCTCACCACAACGTTTACCAGCACGCGCGCCAACCACGACATTGTCACCGGCGATTGGCGACCGATCATGCTCCAGCAGGCGCCGTATGGCTTTCCCGAGCCCGTCGCCCTCATCAACGAAGGATGCACCGAGTTCGACGGCCGCTACCCCGATAAGTCGCTTGGTCTGTGGCGACTCGCCGACCTCCCCACGTGGTGAGCCCCTCCGGGCCGGTGGGTCACGCGCAGGCGCCACTCCGCGTACTCACCCTCAGCACCAGCGACGTCGCCGGGGGCGCCGAGGCGATGGCCCGCAACCTGCACCGCGCGTACCTCGCGGCTGGCGTGCGTGCCCTGATGGCGGTCGGAACCAAGCGCACCAACGACCCGACGGTTATTGACCTGGCCGCCCGCGAGCCCTTCTCGGCCTGGCGAACCGCGTGTGGCGCCCTAGAAGGGGCCGCCAAGCCATTTGCCGGCACGCTCCCTGGTGCAGGCGCGCTGACGCGCGCTGCGCGCCGCTGGCGGCATCCTGAGCGCGCGCGCGACCAACAGTCCGGCATTGAATCGTGGGATTTTCCCGCCTCGCGCGCCATTCTCGAGTTGGCCCGCGAGCCGGGAACCGTGGTCCACGCCCACAATTTGCATGGCGACTGGTTCGATCTGCGCCTGCTCGCCGAACTCCGGACTATCGCCCCCGTCTTCCTCACACTCCACGACGCCTGGCTGCTCGCGGGACATTGCGCGCACTCCTTTGACTGCACGCGCTGGCAGTCGGGGTGCGGCCAGTGCCCAGACCTCACGATCTATCCCCCGATTGCCGCCGACGCGACCGCCGAAAATTGGCGCCGCAAACGGGACATCCTCTCCGCGAGCCAGCTCCATGTCGCCGCGCCGGCGCACTGGCTGATGGACAAGGTGGACGCCTCGATCCTCCGCCCGGCCATGGCCAGCGCGCAGGTGATTTCCAACGGCGTGGACCTCGCCACCTACTGCCCCGGCGACCGCGGCGCCGCGCGACGCGCGCTTGGGCTTCCCGCCGGTGCAGCCGTCGTGCTCGCGTCGGCGCACATGCTCCGCCACAACATGTGGAAGGATCCCGCACTCCTCCGCGACGTGATCGCACGAGCGGGCGCCGCGCTTCCGCGCCGCGAGATCATCTTCGTGGCACTCGGCGAGAGCGCCCCCACCGAATCGATTGGCGGCGTCCAGTTTGTTGCCGCCACCTACGAGCGGGATCCGGCACGCCTGGCCCAGTGGTATCGCGCCGCCGACGTCTTTGTGCATCCTTCACGGATGGACACGCAACCGCTGGTCGTGCTGGAGTCGCTAGCCTGTGGCACGCCAGTCATTGCGACCGATGTCGGCGGGATTGCAGAGACACTCGGCAACCCCTTTACGGCGGACACGCTCGCCGCCTGCCTCGACGGCACCGAAGCGCAGAGCGGTGGCGTGCTCGTGCCCGCAGGCGATGCGACCACGATGGCACGGGCGCTCATTACGCTCCTTGAACGCGCACCGCTTCGCGCCGCCATGAGCCGTACCGCCGTGAGCGATGCACGCAAACGGTTCGACCTGACACAGAGCGCGAGTGCGTATCTCGCCTGGTTTGCGATGCACCGCCACGCCGCCACCGGCGCGCCCTGACCATGTGCGGCATCTCGGGACGCCTCTCCGCCGCACCACTCACCGCCGCCGATCATACAGCCTGTGCTGCGATGGCGCGCGCGCTCGTGCATCGCGGGCCGGATGGCGACGGGACGCTGCGCGACGCACAGGTGCGGCTCGATAATCGTCGCCTCAGCATCATCGACGCGGCCGGCGGATGGCAGCCACTCTACAACGAAGACCGTAGCATCGGTGTGGTGGCGAACGGTGAGATCTACAATGCACGCGAGCTCGCCACCGAACTCACCGCACGTGGTCATGTCCTGCGCACCGGAAGCGACATCGAAGTCATCGCCCACCTGTACGAAGAACTCGGCGACGACTGCGTCCATCGCCTCCGCGGCATGTTCGCCTTTGCGCTGTGGGACGCCACGCGGCAGCGCGCACTCATTGTGCGCGACCGCATGGGCGAGAAACCGCTGTACGTGCACGAAGGACAGGGCACGCTGACCTTCGCCTCCGAACTGCGCGCCCTCGTACGCTCCGGAGCGCCCTCAGGCGCGCTCGACTACGAAGCGATTGATCACTATTTCCATTTTCTCTGGGTCCCCGAGCCGCGCACTCCGCTTGCGGATGTGCGGAAGCTCGACGCGGGACACCGCATGGTGGTGGAGCTCGCGCCCTGGCGCGTGACCACATCGCGGTGGTGGAATCTGGAAGACGCGACTCCCCTCGAAGCAGACCCCGCGACCACCGTGCGCGGTATGCTCCAGGAAATTGCACCGCTCGTCGTACGGAGCGATGTCCCCGTCGGCGTGGCGCTCTCGGGCGGCCTCGACTCCAGCACGGTCGCGGCGCTCGCGGCGCCACAGTGCCCTGGGCTCGTGGCCTTCAGTGTGGGCTACGAGGGACGCCCCCCGTGCGACGAGCGCGCGGACGCGGCCCGCTTTGCCGCTGATCTCAAGATTCCGCTGATCGAGATTGAGTGCCGTACGGCTGATGTGGTAGAAAGTTTTCCGCAGCTCTGTCGTGCCACAGACGACCCGATCGCCGACATTTCGGGCTACGGCTACTGGGCGGTCATGCAGAACGCGCGCGAACAGCAGGTACCCGTCCTCCTGATGGGCCAAGGCGGCGACGAACTGTTCTGGGGCTACCGCTGGCCGCAGGAGGGGCTGCGCCAAACCCTCCGCAAGCAACAATCTCTCGCGCGCGGCCACTTCTCCCTCAACGACTATGTCCGGTTCGAACCACCGCCACGCCTCTCCCCCTGGGGGCTGCGCAAATGGTGGCAGCGACGCTTCGGCTGGGCCGACGGCTTGGCCGAACGCGCGCGCGACATGCAGAGTCCTGCCGGACAGCTCGTGTCGTACGACCTGAATCAGCATTTCCAACAAGCGCGCGCCGTCATGCCGCAGGTGTATGGCGCAGCCATGCAAGGCGAGCGCGGTCCAGCCGAGCAGTGGTTCACTTTCGACGCGATCCCCGATCGCGTCGACATGGGCGTCACCAGCCTCATGACCAATCTCTATCTGCGTGAGAATGGTATCACGCAGGGAGATCGACTCGGCATGCATGCGTCCGTCGAAGTGCGACTGCCGCTCGTGGACTATCGCTTGGTCGAGACGGTGATTGGTCTCCGTAAATCGCACCCCGACTGGCAGCTCCCACCCAAAACGTGGATGCGCGAAGCCGTGCGCGGGCTACTCCCCGACTATGTGCTCTCGCGACAGAAGCGCGGATTTGAACCACCGTATGACGCGTGGCTCGGCGGACTCACCGCGCGCTACGGCAGTTCGCTGCGCGACGGTGCGCTGGTGCGGGCGGGAATTCTGAGCGCGGCGGGTGCCGCGACCCTCGCTGCACAGACCGGCTGGAACGCCACCTGGGGCTATCAACCGTTCGCGGCGCTCGTGCTGGAACAGTGGTTGCGCGGCATGATCGACGAGGGGCTGCGCGTCAGCTCCTGAACGGCTGCGCGTCAGCTCCTGAACCGCTGCGCGTCAGCACCTACGCTGCTGCGCGCGCCCCGCCATCGATTAGCGCCGCTCGAGACGCCACTGTGCGGCAAACGGATCGTAGCGCAGCTGCGCCGCCGGATCACGCAATCCCAACCGTGCCTGCCAGCGCGACGTGAGCTGACGACGCAGTCGCGAACCCCACGTACCATGGCGCACACCGCCAGCGGCGTGCAGGCACGCCTCCGCTTGTCGCCGATACGTCTCCCCTGCCGTCGCCGTGCGCTGCATCGGCTGCCGACGAAACCCCGCAAGTGGCACCGTGACCCCCACGACATCCGTCAGCGCAGAGAATCGCATCCACAAGGCAAAGTCGGCCGCGAGGGTTTGGGTCACGTCGAGCGCGCCGCCGGCGCGCTCCCAGAGCGAACGCCGCCAAAAGGTCGACTCCTGTTGGATGAATCCCTGCGCGTACGAGGATCCCGCCGTCGGAAGAAATTCTCCGGCCAGCATCGCGCGGCGCGAGAACCCCTGCAGCGGCTCGCACGCCGTCAGCCCACCGTCGGTATCCCAGAACAATGGGAACAGTGATGAAATGCATTCCACTTCCGGGAACCGCGCGAATAACTCCCCGACGGTGCGCAGCGTCCATGGCGTATGCAGATCGTCGCTGTTCAGCCATCCCATGATCTCGCCATCGGTGTGCGCAAAGCCCTTATTGATCGCATCGTACTGCCCCGAATCAGGACGGCTCTGCCAGTGCGCCAACGCGGGCGCGTGGCGTTCGATGGTTGCCACGCTCTGATCCGTGCTCCCGCCATCCATCACCACATACTGCAACGCGGGATACCGTTGATCGAGCACGGAGCGCATGGTCGCGTCGAGCCACGCGCCTTGATTGTACGACGGGGTCACGAGTGAGATCGTCGGCAGCGGGGGCGTGCTCGTGCGCGTGTGCGTGCGCGTGTGCGTGTGCGTGCGCGTGTGCGTGCGCGTGCTCATGTGCGTCCTCGGAGTGCGTGCGTAATCTTGGGCCACAGGGCTCGCCATCCACGACGCGGCGCAAACCGCTCACGTAGCTCCTTGCCCTGAAACGCCCAGTCAAACTCGAACATATCAGCCGCCTGGTGCCGCACCATGTCCGGCGGATGCCGCAGTTCGCCGAGGGGCTCCAGCGGCAAATCGTGCAACCGCGCGGAGAGATTCGGATGCGTCGGATCGTCTGCCCCGCCGATGTTCGTGACCAGATTCATCTCCGGACGAACGCAGAGCGCCCCCGCGACCGCGCAACTGAACGACCACGGATAGGCCCATGTATTGAGTTCGCCGCGGTAGGCCTGTGCGTAGAGGCGGGTCCAGTACGATTCCTCGTAGGAATCATCGGTGACCGTCGCCATGCCGCCTCCGGCCACAAAGGTCGGCCAGCGGGTCATCTCAAGATCAAAATGCTGCCAGGCGCGACGCCATGAGGCCCATCCCCACACGTGATGACGATGCGAGAAATAATAACTCGCCTCGCTGCGACGCTGGCCATTCTGAAAGTTCGTCCCCGTGATAGACGTCACCCGTTCGTCCGTCGCAAAACGATCGAGCAACGCCTCGCAAAAGGGAAAGAACGTGGCGTGGGGCAAACAATCGTCCTCGAGCACAATCAATCGTTCGTCAGCCGCGAACGCCGCCGACAGTCCCGACGACACGCGACGCCGCAGCCCCATGTTCTCCGGCGCGAAATCGCGGATGACCTCACAGGCCCATGGCAATGCGTCAAATAGGGCGCGGACCTCCGCCACTAAGCGCGCATCGTCCGGATGGTCGGCTCGCGGTCCGTCACTCACCACGTATAACCGCGTGGGAGCAGCAATCGCGACGGCGTCAAGCACGCGCCGGGTGAGCGCCGGCCGATTGAACGTCAGCAACACCACCGGGGTCCGCAGGGGAGATGCGCTGGTCGCCGTCACTCGCGGAACCACTGCGCGAGCGTGGACCGGAAGGTGGCCGCATCCCAATCGCGAACGAGGTGGCGTGGGAGTTGAAAAGGATCGCTCTCGCGCCAGGCAGCGGCCGGAACGTTGGCGCAGGCCATCGTGTATCCCGCAGCGCGGACCGCGTGCACCGCAGCAGCCGAGATATCGCGCGTGGCCCCGTAGGGATAGGCGAACGCGGTGGGCGCGATTCCGCCACGTATGGCGGTGAGTTGTGCCCGGCTCTCAACGGCTTCGATCCGCAGTTCTCGCGGCGACTGCCGCGCCATCACGGAGTGCGTCACGCTGTGTGCACCTAAGGAGATCCCCGGGGTTGCGGCGAGCGCACGGAGCTCCTCATTGTCACAGGCGCGCGCGACCTCTGGGTCAGGAAGCGTGTGTCCGAGCGACGCAGCAATGGCATCGATGGTGCGATCGCGCGCGTCCGCGGAGGCAACGCGCAGCCGTTCTGCGAGCGCCGCGTGGACCACGTGCGCCTGCGATGGCACGAAGGCGAGTTGCGTCGGCCCGCCATCATCGAGGCAGACGGGCAGCGATCGAGGCTCATGCGTACCGGGCAGCAGCATCGCCGCGAGTTCGTCCCACCAAAAGCCGCGCAATGCGCCGGTGCGTCCCGTGGTCACGAAGACGGTCGCGGGAATTCCGGCGCGAGCCAAGGCGGGTGCGGCGGCCGTGAGGTTATCGCGGTAGCCGTCGTCAAACGTCAGAGCCACGGCACGCGCCGGAAGCGTTCCGTCTGTACGTCGACGTTCGAACTCATCGAGCGCAAGCGGTTCAGCGAGCATGCTGAGGATCCGCAGCTGCTCGTCAAAGTGCGCGGGCGTCACAGCCAAAGCATCTGGGTCGTTCGCTGGCGCGGCCACTCGATGGTACAGCAGAATCACGCCACGTGGTGCGAGACGGCGGCGCACGGCAGTCGCGAGCCGACGAACGGCGCCGGCTCCGCGCATCAGCGACGAACCGGGATCACCGGCGTTGGCACCGGCGCTGCTGGGGACATCGGGAATGGCATCATTCCCGGTGTCATCCCCGGTGTCATCCCTGGGAGCGCCGACCGCGCACGGGCGGCTTCCCAGGCCCGCAATCGCAAGGCGAAGCCGGTGGTCTGGTGGTAGGCATGCGCGGAGAGCCCGAGTCCAATCATCGACCACAGCAACGTGCCCGACGATCCCGTGAACACCTCACCGATGGGCAGAATCGAGATGAGCGCCACAGCACAAGCACGGAAGGTTCCCGCGTACGGATCACGTTTCGTCTCAGCAAATCGCAGGGACTGGAGCAAGAGTCCCGCGAGTCCGAGGAAGAACAGCGCACCGCCCACCCACCCGAAGATAAAGAACACTTCCAGAAATCCATTGTCCAACGAGCGGACGCCACCGCCCGCTCGCAGCTTAATGGCGCCGCCGGTATTCCCGAGCCCCGTACCTTCGGCGTCGTCCAAAATCTGAGCGACCGCGGATTCACCGAAGTTCATGCGCTTCACGAAGCTCGCGTCCGCCGAGATGTTCTTGAGTGAGCTAATGCGCGACACGAACGAATCTTTGAACTGCGTGCTATTCGCGAGGGGAAGGGCCAGCAACGCCACGATGAGAATCGTGAGCGTGCGTTTGGGGAAACGCAGGACCGGCTGCGACAACCCCTGCAACACGAGCCCAATGATGAAGGCCACCCAAGCGGCACGCGTCCGCGTGAGTAACAGCGCAACGAGCGAGAACGCGATGGCCGGATACCGCAGGAACCCCTTGCCTTGAATTCCAAGGATTGACCCAACGAGCAGAAATGCCGCGTACGGGCCGGGCGTGTTCAGCGTTCCGAACACGCGAATAAGGAAAGGAAACGGCACGCCGAGACTGCGCATCTGCGCGTTCACGAGCCAGGCGCGATCCCAGTCGGGGAGAAATGCAAACTGATAGATGCCATAGAGCGCCATGAACGGCAGGAACCAGGCGAATGCCTCTCGTATGGACGTACTCAGTTCCGGATATTGACGCCACCGCAATCCGAGATGGACACCGAACACCAGCGGTGCGATCCAGGTCAGCAAGGCATACGTCGCGGGAACCACGCCGCCATTGACCAGCCCGATCGCATAGGCATACGCGAGGGCAATCAGCACGAGCACAAACGGCAAGTAGAGCCGTCCGCGCAACTCACGCGAGTAGCGAGCGATCGTGACGAACGCCACCGCCGCAACAATCTGCGGGGCCAACAACGTCGCGTCGGTGGGGTTCCACCCGTGACGCAGGTTGAGCACCCGTCGAATGAAGGGGGTGTACCACCAGAGCGACATACTGAACGTGATGTACGCCACGGGTGCTTTCTCGTGCAACAACACGCCGACGAGCACCGCCACCACGACGTAGAGGTAGCTCGAGAGCCTGCCGCCCGCACCGAACCACATGGCCACCAAGAACACGGCCCACATGGAGAGCACGACGTGCGGTAAGCCGAAGCGACTCCGCACCGACGTTGTGTGGCGCGGCGAGTGCGCCGTCCCGGTCGGGGCGGGCGTCGGGAATGGGACGACTGGGGCCGCCACGGGCGCCCGGCTTATCCGTTACCGCGACGGCGGCGAGGAAGCGCGCGCCTCGCGCTCCATACCGTCGCGCAGGCGGCGACGACGCCGGCGGCGCCCCACGACCACGGCATACCCCAACAGCGCAATCGAGATCGTGGAGAAGGTTCCGTGCGCGAACAGACTGAACGGCGCGAGATTCGTCTCCTGCGTCACAATCGGACTCACCGTACGCGCGGCCGGCCCACCCTTCATGCCGTTGAGTTGCGCGAGGGCACCGATATCGACGCCAAGCATCGATTCCGGAAGCGTACTATTGAACCCGGTCGCGAGCGAGGGATCACTGGCGCGGAAAATGAACATCACCGCCAGCCACATCCCCGCAATCAGCAACGTGCTCATATACAGCAAGCGCGAGGTGATGCCACGCCGACGCGTCCGACGCCGTCTTCCGGACCACGGTTGGTCGAGGAGCCACCACATCAGGAACGAAATGACGAGGGAAACCAAAAAAACTTCCCACGCGATATACAACTCGAACGCGAACAGACAGAGTCCGGCGATTGCGGCCGCGCTTAGCTGCCCGCTCGACGGAAGTTTTTCGCTCCGCGCGTCAAGGATATCGGGAATCACGTCCTCACGGGGCCGCTCACCAGCGGCCCCGTACGGCGACGTTCGTGCGCGAAACTGATCAGCGGGCATAATCGTAGTAGTAGCCGTAGCCGAGCCGGTACCGCGAACTGCGGCGGAACTCGACGTCGTTCAGAATCGTGCCGGCAAGGGTCACGTTCACATTGCGGAGCTGTTGTACCGCGAACCGCAGTTCCTCGCGGTCGGTCTTGTCGGCGCGCGCAACCAGCAACAGTGCGTCAGCCTGGGCGCCAATCAACGCGCCGTCGGTAAAGAGGTTGAGCGGCGGCGTATCAATGAGCACGTAGTCGTACTGGCCGCGGAGTCGCTCAAAGAGCGGCTGGAGACGACCCGCCACCAGCAAGTCAGCCGGGTTCACGCTTGGTGCGCTCCCGAGCGGTAGCACGTCGAGCGTTCCTCCTCCTTCCATCTGGACGCGGCGGATGCACTCGCCCGGCGAGGCCTGTCCGTACATCAGATCGAAGAATCCCGGAGCCGGCGGAATACCAAACACATCGTGCACGGTTCCACGACGCGTTTCCGCATCGATCAGAATCACCCGTTGCCCCGCATGCGCGAGGGTTACGGCGAGGTTCACCGCGGTGGTCGTCTTTCCGTCGCCCGGCAGCGCGCTGGTCACGACAATCACACGGGGCGGGCGGGGCGGGGTCAGATAGTTGAGATTCGTACGGAGCGTGCGGTAGGCTTCGGCCGCGGGCGTTTGATATTCGCGCCCCGCGGCCGGCTTGTTCTGATCGCCATCGGCAGGCGTTGGTAATCGATACCCCACCGAGCGTGCCTGCTGCTGCAAGTTCGGAATAATGCCGACCACCGTGACCCCGACAATGTTCGCCAAATCAATCTCGGTCCGAATCGTCGTGTCGAGCCATTCGCGGAGGAAGGCGACCGCCAAGCCGACGAAAAGGCCAGAGAATACAGCGACGGCAAAGATTAACGTCGTTGACGACGTGGCCTGACGGCCCGCCGCCATTGCCTCGTCCAGCACCGAAGCTGAGCTATCCGTCACGGCCGCACTAATCTCGGCTTCCTTCAACCGCGTCTGCACCAGCTCGATCATGGACTCCACGATCTTCTGGTTGCGCACCATCTTGTTGAGTGTCGCCGACTGCTCGGGAATACGCAGCAGCTTCGTGTTCAGCACCCGAATGCGCGGCTCAACGGCCGCCATCGATGCGTCAAGATTGGCCAGATACGTCTGCGTACGAATGCGCACGGATTCGTACCGCTCCGCAATCTTCTTATCGATGTCGCGGACCTGCTGGTTGTTCGCGTAGACCTTCAACATCAGGTCGTTGCGTGCAGTAATGAGCTGGTCCACAATCACCGCATCCTGCGCCGCTGCGCCGGAGCGCAGGAAGTCCGGCGTGGCCTGCAAGCGACGCAGCCACCGCTCCTTGATCCCAGCGGTATCCGCCTCAAGCAACGTCGCCATCGCCCGGGAAATGTTATCCTTTTGCGACTGCAGGTCGCGGCGGCCCGCCTCGAGCTGCTGCATCTCGGCCGAGAGCGTGGCCTGATGCTGCTGAATGCTGGGGATGCCCTCTTTTTCGAGGAAATCCTGCACCTGAGCCTCGTACGTGGCGGCATCGGTCTCGAGCGCAATCTCTTGATCCTTGAGGTAGCGCGTCTGCCCCTTCGCGGCGGCGACCTGCTCTGTTCCACGGGCGGTGACGAACCGATACGCAATCGCGTTGGGGATTTTCAACACGTTGAGCGAGTCCGGACCGGCATAGCCGATCGCGATCACATTCGCTTCCTTGTTGGTCTGCTCCACCGAAATGGAATTGCGCAGCCCTTCCGACATTTCTAAACGCGGTCGCACCTGCAGAATGATTCGTGCCGTAGCACGCCCCACCGAGGTCAGGCGTAGCGATCCACCCATCAACTGAATTTCGCCGGTGTCCGGATACACGCCGTACAGCGTGTCCTCTCCCGCCAGCGGATGGACTTCGAACGTCCTGTTCACCTGCATGAGGCGGTACCCCATCGACGGGGCATCGGGTCGCGTGGACGCCGAGGCAACCAACGTCCCCAGCTGTGTCCGCACCGGCCAATCCAGACTCAGACGCAGCCCCAGCTCGTCAACCACCAACTGCGCGAGGGACCGACTGCGAATGATTTGTTCTGCCACCGCGAAGGTGGTGGAATAGTCCTGCCCCCCAAGATACGCCATGGCGTTTCTGGAGGGGGTTTTGGTCTGGTTTTCAATACGTACGGTGGCCTGTGCCGTGAACGTGGGCTTCACGCGTTGCACGGCGACGACCGCAGCCGCGAGCGCAAGCCCCACGCACACTACGATAATCCAGGCACTCCGCGATACCGTAAGCCATGCCCGCCGGAGGTCGATCTCGGCGTTCGGCTCGGTGAACGGGGACTGTACTGCGGGGAGGTTCTGCACGAGAACTCTGCTACCTCAAGAAGAGGCCGAACAACCCAGCGACCCCTCCGACGAATGCAAAGAGCTGCGAGTACGCGGTAAAGGTCCCGCCGTTGCGCGAGATGAAGTCCGCGGATTCGACGTAAATCCCGTCGGCCCGCGTAATGTTGATACTGCCAAGCCGCGCGTCACGCGGCATCAGTTCACGGGACCCATCCGGATGCACGAGCGACACGATCGGTGACTGCCCATTCTGGGAGCCAGCCTTCGCGAGCAAACCCAGGACCGTGAGACTCGGATCGGAGAGCACCAGCGTCATCGAACGCGCCGGCCCGTACACCACGAGATCACGCTGCACCGAGGCATCGACGGCCGCGTCCTGAATGATTTTGTCATAGCGGGCGGCAAACAGCATCTTCAACGAGTCGAGCGAGATCCCGGCCACCGGCACGCGCCCCAGCCCGATCGCGTACACGGTACCATCCGCGGCAACAATGGCGTTGCCGGAGAGCGTCGCGTCATTGTAGACGCGCCAGGTGACCACGTCACCCTCGCTCACGAGCCACGACACACCGCGCGATACCTCAACCATGGCCGCCTGCGATCGAGGACCTCGCGGCGTGCAGCCCGCCAGCGACAGCGCAAGGAATCCCAGTGTCAGAGCACGGAACGTGGCCAAACCAAACATGAAGGACGAGGCTGAAAGGACGAGCCGCAGGGACCGCGGTCGCGGTCCCTGTCCACTATGTGCTAAACGATTGGCTCGGTCTATAGTCACCGCCGCACCCGCTTCCCGAGAGGTCAAAACGCCCCCTTCATGCTGAGCACCACCGGAATCGTCCGCAGCACAATCATGAGGTCTCGCCATACGGTCCACCCGCGCAGGTATGACGCCTCCAAGCGCACCACCTCTTCAAAATCAAGAATCGCATTGCGGCCACTGACCTGCCACGGCCCAGTCAGCCCAGGGAGCGCTTCAAACCGGATGAAGTGGTGTTGGCGATAGCGCGCGACTTCCTTGGGCAACGCCGGACGAGGTCCCACCAGCGACATCTCGCCCCGAAGCACATTCAGCAACTGCGGCAACTCGTCCAGTGACGAACTCCGCAGGAAAATTCCAAGCGAGGTCGTACGCGGGTCCCGCGGAAGCTTGAAAAGCGGATCATTGGGATAAACGTTCCCGCGCTCGAGCTCGGCCTGCTGCGATTCCGCGTTCTGCACCATGGTGCGGAACTTATACATCATGAAGGGTTCGCCCCCGAGACCAACGCGCACCTGCTTGAAGATCGCCGCGCCTGGAGAGGTCAGCCGCACGGCGAGCGCCACAAGCGCCAGGACGGGCGAGAGCACCACGAGGCCGATCGTTGCGCCCACCACATCCATGACGCGCTTGGCGACCAACTGCGACCCCACAAGTGCCGGTCGCGACAAGAGTGCCAACGGCTCCGCACGGCGCAACACAAAGCTCGGTTCGTCGAATTGACGGAACGCCGCGCGACGCGAGGCATACACGCTGACCCCCGCGCTCGATGCCGCGATCATGACCGCCTGGAGTGCGGCGTCAGAGACCGACCCGACCACAACAATGGCGTCAGCGGCGGAGTCGGCGAGTCGTTCATAGAGCTCCCGCATACTGTCAGCCGTCGCCGTCGGCCACGACGGGGACAGCAGAAAGGTCGGACTCACCGCTCCTGAGCGGCCATCCACCACCCCGGAATCACGCGTCACGGCCGCCACATCGCTCGCAGGCCCAACGATCAGCGTTCGCGATGGATCAAACTGGCGCGGATCAAGGGTGCGTAACGCTTCGGCCGTCAAACGACGCTGGAGCACCATCGCCAGCCAGCTCGCCGCCAGCACCGCACTAATAGCCAGCCACCGTGCCTGAATGTTCACGGTCCAGGTCTCGGCCCACCGCGGGAGTACAAGCCCCAGCAACAGGGCAGCAAACATTCGCCCCGCATGCTTCCGGCGCTCGGTCTGCGTGTAGGACCGTGTCACCATCAAGCAGAAAATCAGGGAGGTCACACGACGGAGCAACGCGGTCGTCGTCTGCGGAATCAGGCCGCGGAAAAACGTTTCGGCGCCATCGCCCAACGAGGGGAGCAACCCATCCAACGGCAACAGTGCGACCAACGCAAAGATCGTCGAGAGGGTCAGGACATCCGCAAAGACCAAAATGAACCCGTAGGTCACCTCACGCCAAAAACGCCGACGCTGCAGCCCAAGGGCGCGGTGTCGAAGCTCAAGACGTGTGATGTAGCTGGATGCTACCAAGGTTGCCATTTTCGCGAAGTGTTACCGATCAACATGAAGCGATGTGTAAGCTATCGCAGGATTGCCCTTCTCTAATGAAGCAACCCCGCCCACTTGAAATATCGTCAGGTACTGCCCATTTTTCAACCAGTGTCAAGTAATTGATTATCTGACGGGCCCTGCTGGCTTTTTACCCGTGCTCAGTTCGGTCGTCATTCCTTCAGTCAACATCGTGGCAAATCCAAGTTTTATCGCAGGCTCTCCGCTGTCCTCTTCTCAGCTCCCAGGCGAAAGCATGCCCAATGCGACCGTCGGCGCCTCTGGCGCCGCGGGGACCGCGGGCGCTCCTGGGGATGTCCGCCGCATCCGCCCGGATGTTGCCGCGCCGGAAATTGAGAAACTGCGCCAGTGTCTGGTCGACGCGATTCAACGCGGCGCGTCGGATATCCATATTCGTGCGGGCGATGTGGTCTACGCCCGAGTCGCAGGGCACCTGACGGCGCTGGACACCCCGGTTCTCACCGCGGTCAGCACCTACGAAATGGTCTCCCACATCCTTGGGACGTCCAATCAGGCCCCGCCGATCGACGAAGTTCGCGACTACACAGGACCGTGGAGCGCGCCGGGCATCGCCCGATTCCGCGTCAGCATCCTGCGCCAGCGCTCGAGCTTCGCGATCATCATGCGCGTCATCCCCGACATTCTCCCCTCGCTGGCCTCGCTCGGACTCCCCGTCCAGGTCGGCCAAGCGTTGCTCAGTGACTTCGGGCTCGTGTTCGTCACCGGTGTCCAGGGCTCCGGCCGCGCCAGCACGATCGCGGCCCTCATCAATCATCTAAACAAGTACTCGCCGCGTCGCCGACACATCGTGACGATCGAGTCCTCGATTGAGTTCCTGCATAGGAACGACCACTGCGCCATCACGCAGCGCGAGGTCGGGGTCGACACGGACAGCTTTGCCAACGGTATGGACGCTGCGCTCGAGCAGGACGCGGACGTTATCGTCGTGGGCGAAATGGACGAGCCCGAGATTCTCGAGATTGCGGTGCGCGCCTCAGAGGCGGGGCGTCTCGTCATCGGAAAGCTGACGGCCCCAGACTGCACCAACGCCCTTCGGCAGTTCTTCAATGGACTCCCGACACAGGCACAAGACACAGCACGGCTGCACATCACCGAGATGCTTCGCGCGGTCGTCGCGCAGCGCCTCCTGCCGCGCTCCGATGGCCACGGTCGTGTCCTCGCCGCCGAGACGCTCTTCATGACGCCGCTGGTTCGCGACGTGCTCGGCGATCCGGGACGCCTCTCCGAAATTCGCATGGCGCTCGCCGACGGACGCGCCGAGTTCGGCACGCAAACATTCGACCAACATCTCGCCGATCTCGTGATTAGCGGTCAGGTGTCGTTCGAAGTCGCGCTGACGCTGGCCACCAACTCGCTCGACTTCGAACTGCAGCTCCGCGGCCTGCGTCGCTAAGTCGCGGGTTCGGCGTCCGCCACCACAAAGGGCGGAACGGGCAGTGGCGGGAGCCCCTCCAAGAGCCGTGCCGGATTCGTCACCCCGAGCAGCTCCGCTTGCTCGGGGTAGCCGGCCTCGACCACCGCGTGATGGAAATCGCGTAGTCGTGGCAATCCGCGCGCATGGTAGTCGCTCGCGACATAGTCGGCCAAGCCGAGGGTGATGATGTTCATGGCGTGGGTAGCGGCCGTCTTGCCATGATCGCCAAAGAGCGATCCCGCATTGATCTGGAGGTACGCGCCCGCGCCCTTGAAGCGCGCGAGGGTTTCGTACTCCGCCAGATTTCGGTACCGCTCGGGATGCGCAACAACTGGCGTCCACCCCTGCTCACAGAGCGCGATCACCGCGAACTCGGCGTTCATCGGTGGAAGTCGGAGGCTCGGGTACTCCACTAAGGCAAAGTTGGTCCCGGCGAGCCGGAGCCGCGCGTCGGAGAGATCCGGATCGGGGACATCGAGCATCACCTCCACTCCGCGCTCGACGCGCATCGGGCTGCCGTGCCGCTCAGCGTCCCGTGCAACGACCGCCCGCAAGCGCGCCCATCCGGCCTCGAGTTGGTCCAACCGATCAGCGAGCATCGCCCGGTTCCGCGTCAGCGACCCCATGAAGTGCGGGGTTGTGATCAGTTGGCGCGTTCCGTCTTTTCGGAAGGCCGCGAGAGCGGCCGCGGAATCCTCGGGGGTCTGTGCCCCGTCGTCGACGCCGGGGAACAGATGGCTATGGAAGTCTGTGAACCCGAGCGGAGCGGTCACGTCCCCTGCTGGCGATACCAGTCCACCGTCGCGCCGAGGCCGTCGCTGAAACGGGTCTCAGCGCGGAATCCAAAGCGCTCGGCCGCCCGGCTCGTGTCGAGCGAGCGCCGGGGCTGGCCGTTGGGCTTGGTCGCGTCCCAGAGAACGCGCCCCTGGAAGCCGACGGCCGCGGCGATTTCGATCGCGAGATCACGAATCGCGATCTCCGTCCCACTGCCGAGGTTTACCGGATCCGAGCCATCGTAGCGTTCCGCGGCCAGCACAATGCCTTCCGCGGCATCGTCGACATACAAGAACTCGCGCGTTGGCGAGCCATCGCCCCAGAGTACGACCTCCGGCGCGCCCGCGCGCTGGGCCTCCATCATTCGCCGAATGAGCGCAGGAATGACATGCGAGCTCTCAGGGTCGAAGTTGTCACCCGGCCCGTAGAGGTTCACCGGAAGGAGATGCACCGCGTTGAACCCGTACTGCTCGCGGTACGCCTGCCCTTGTACGAGCGCCATTTTTTTGGCGAGGCCGTACGGGGCATTGGTCTCCTCGGGATATCCGATCCAGAGGTCATCCTCGTGGAACGGAATCGGCGTGTGCTTGGGATACGCGCAAATCGTTCCAATACTCACGTACTTGGCAACGCCGGCAACGCGTGCTTGCTCGAGCGTCTCGATCCCCATGATGGCGTTGTCGTAGAAGAAGCGTCCGGGGTTGGCCCGATTCGCGCCGATTCCACCAACGACGGCGGCAAGATGGATCACCAAGTTGGCGCGGGTTTCCGCATACAGCCGCTGGATCGCCGCGCGGTCACGCAAGTCGCAGGTGGCAGAGCGCGGCACCGTTATCTGGGTGCACCCGCGATCCCGAAGGGTTGCAACCACCCGGGAGCCCAAGAACCCAGCGCCCCCTGTGACAATGATTCGCGCGTTGGCTAAGTCCACGTGGAGAATTTACGAGGAGGAAGGGCGTGGGCGCTATAGCTCGCGCAGCCGGTCGCACCGTGCGGCGCCCACCTCACACGTCAGCCAAGCATCGCGGCGAGCGCGGCGGGCAGTCGCGGGTGACGGAATTCAAATCCCGCATCGGCGAGCGCGCGCGGCCGCACGCGCTGACTCGCTAACAGCGTCCCCTCCGCCATTTCCCCAAACATCGCGCGCAACACGAACGTCGGGACTGGAGGGAGGAACGCAGGACGATGCACCGCGGCGGCGACATCGCGTGTGAAATCGGCATTGGTCACCGGCTCCGGCGTCACGGTGTTGACCGCTCCCTGAAGTGCCGGCGTATCGATCGCGAAGCGGAGCACGCGCACCACGTCGTCCAGCGAAATCCAACTCATCCACTGCCGCCCAGAACCAAGGGCTGAGCCGCCGCCGAGTTTGAAGACCGGGAGCAACTTGGCCAACGCACCACCGTGCGGGGTGAGGACTACACCGATGCGGGGATGCACGACGCGAATCCCCGCGTCACGCGCCGGCGATGCGGCGCGCTCCCACTCGAGCGCGGTATGCGAGAGGAAGTCGCTCCCCGCGGGCGTTGATTCCTCAAGCCAGGCGTCGCCGCAGCTTCCGTAGATTCCCACGGCCGACGCGCTCACCATTACACGGGGCTTCTGCTCGAGCCCCGCGATGGCCCGCGCAATGCACCCCGTACCCTGCACGCGACTGTCGACGATGGCCCGCTTGTGTGCTGGGGTCCACCGCTCGCCGACATTTGCGCCGGCGAGATGCACAACAGCCGTGACCCCAGCGAGTTTCGCGCGGTCAATTCGGTCGGTCGCGGGATCCCACGCGATGTCGTTTGATCCGCCGCGCCCGATCGACACCACCTGATGTCCATCGGCACGCAACGATACGGTCAGCGCTCGGCCAATCAGGCCGCTCGCCCCGGTTATGGCGATCCGTTCAGTCATACGGCACTCACTCGCAGCGGGGGCATACCCCATAAAGTCTGGGTGGCGCGCCGTTGTTCCCAGTGCCGTAGCCCAATGGCCACGACCATACAGCTAACGCACCTTCGGGCTACGCCTCAATACCAGTAACCGAAAATGATGTCCATTTCATCGTCTGAGGTCAGGCCGAACTTGACGATTTTATTCGGGTCCGCGCGATACGTCACCTCAGAGGTGAGGCCCTCCCCCGGCTGGAGCACAATGGGAACATCGAACCCGATAAAGGGCGGATGATCCCACGACGTATTGGTGAAAATGATTTCGCCATTCCGCGCACCGCCAGCAATTCGGATCACGAACTTCTGCCCGCGCGCGTGCATGTGCGAGGTGAGCGCAACAATGCGCGTGAGGGTCGAAAATCGAAACGTCTTGGTGATCGTGGTGTCGCGTCCTTTCGGGATCGTGATATCGCTGTTCGCGAGGTTCAAGCTGCTCGCGGCCTGCGTCACCTGCGAGGCCGGCACGGTCCACAGATTGGCCTCGGCCTCACCCGTCACGTCCTGTGCGCTCGCGTTGACGTAGTGCGAGTTCAGGTCAATCGCTTGCCCAGCCGGAATCTTGAGGGCGACGCCTGCGGGAAAGCGGAAATCACTACTGGTCGCCTGCGTCCCCGCAAAAAAGACGTGATACTCCATCGGCGCCATGTTCAGCAGGTTGTACGTCCCATCGGTGTTGCGGATGTCACGAACCGATCCGAGCGTTGGCAGGATGACCGCGGGGGTGTTCGGCGCAAAGGTGTACAGCACGAAGTGGTGGCTTCCCGAGCGCATCTGCGTTTGAATGCGATTCACCCACACATCCGACGTGTTGCCGACCGGCTTATAGTCAAACAGCTCGCGTTCGAAACTCGATCGAACGGCGAACGAACTCAGCTTCACCTGAAACCCCGCTGTTGGGGGCGCCAGTGGGGTGTACGGCGCCGTCTCCGGACGTGTCTTCCCGGTGAGCAGCACGGGGTCTACATCATCGGCCGTTGGGCTCGCACCATTCTCGATCCACTGCCGCACGAAGTTCAGCTGCTCAACCGACAACGACGGCGCGGCCTGCGGCATGGCCCCGCCGTAGTCATGCGCGTGGTGTCCCGCGAGCCACTGATTCAGCTTGTGCCACAACAGGCTAGAGTCCGGCTTCCCCGCGACCACGAGCTTGAGGCCGTCACCCCGCGCGGTGCTGTTGGCCGGCAACACATTCACCAGCCGCGCATGCACGCCGGTCCCCGACAACACCAGCGACGTCGTGGTGCTCCCTGGCGCGTG
>Ga0214919_10003740_pt1 | contig 22705 bp, 22 predicted proteins | sample LL1503_MetaG_FD_177994 | JGI IMG/M metagenome (GOLD analysis project Ga0214919, IMG submission 177994) | Freshwater microbial communities from Lake Lanier, Atlanta, Georgia, United States - LL-1503 | ecosystem: Environmental > Aquatic > Freshwater > Lake | place: USA: Georgia | collected... | reverse complement strand
TCGTGCCTCAAACATACTTGGGATTCCTATTTTTACGGCTGCCGAAAAATTCTCAGCTTTCGTCGGTCTTCGTCCTAGAATTACTCGATACAAAGAATCAGCCATTTTTTGATGCCGACCCCATGCCACAAACTTGCGCGCAAAATCATTCAAGAATTTCAACTCCCAGCAATTTTTAAGTTACCGAAGAATACTAGATAACTTAAAAATTAATTACTTACCGCGCTTTGAGAGTCTTTCGAAATCTGTGATTAATACTGCACGGCCATCGAGTTTAAGCCAACCACGAGCAGCAAAATCAGCGAGAGCTTTATTTACAGTCTCGCGAGATGCGCCAACTAGTTGCGCTAACTCTTCTTGAGTTAAATCATGATGGACGTAAAGTCCCTCGGACTGTTCTTTTCCAAAGCGCTCACCAAGATCGATAAGCGCTTTTGCAACACGGCCCGGAACATCAGAGAACACTAAATCACCAACAGCCTCATTAGTACGACGCAAACGCTGTGCTAATCGTCCTAATAAATGTAGGGCTACTTTAGGATTTTCAGATAAATATGGAATTAATTCTTTGTGACCAAGGCTTAGTAATTTTGCATCTGTAACTGCTGTCGCAGTTGAAGTACGCGGACCTGGATCAAAGAGACTGAGTTCGCCAAACATTTCGCCCGGCCCAAGGATTGACAGTAAATTTTCGCGGCCGTCACCACTTGAGGTACCGAGCTTTAATTTTCCTTCGACAATTACATAGAGGTGATCGCCCTCATCGCCTTCGGCAAAAAGAACATTGCCTTTAGAGATCTTGACTGGATCCATAGATGCCCGAAGTGAATCTGCGGCAGCATCATCTAGGGCTGTGAAAAGTGGGGCTTTGCGAAATACATCTTGTTCAGGGGTCACGAGGAGTACTTTAGCCTCATGCCCGCCAATAATGAAAGCCGCAAGCAGGCGCGGGCCGTGTATCGGATTCTCAGTAAAACTTACCCAAACATTAAGTGTGAACTGGATTTTCAGAACCCACTCCAGTTGACTATCGCAACAGTTCTGAGCGCACAATGCACAGATAAGAGAGTAAACACTGTTACTCCAGCGCTGTTTAAGAAGTATAAAAACGTGAAAGCATTCGCAAAAGCAGATCTATCCGACATCGAGCAACTTGTCTTCCAAACTGGTTTCTATCGCGCAAAAGCTCGGCACATCAAAGGGCTAGCACTAAAGATTCTTGAAGATTTTGGTGGCGAAGTTCCAGATACATTGGAGGAGTTAATAACTCTGCCTGGGGTTGGCCGTAAAACTGCAAATGTAGTTTTAGGACATGCTTTTGATATCCCTGGAATCACAGTTGATACACATTTTGGTCGTTTGTCACGCCGTTTCGGTTGGACTGATGAAAAAGATCCCGTGAAAGTTGAACACATTGTTGGTGAATTAATACCACAAGCCGAATGGACTAATTTGTCGCAGCGAATGATTTGGCATGGTCGGCGAATCTGTCATTCTCGCAAACCTGCATGCGGGGCTTGCCCAGTTGCAAAGATGTGTCCCAGCGTTGGAATTGGTGAGATGGATAGAGAAAAAGCAAATTTACTAGTCAAGACAGACAAGGATTTCCGTTGAAGAGATTCCTCATACCACTTGTGCTTCTAATGCTCACTAGTTGTTCATCAGCAACTCAAGAAGTCGTTGGCCACACAGTTTCTTGTTCTGGCATAAGAAGTATTTCAACTGAAAATTCAATTGACTTGGGGTGTCTTGATGGAAAAGTTGGTGCATCTATCGATGGCATAAAAGGTCCAGCGATAATTAATGTCTGGGGATCGTGGTGCGGACCATGCAAAGAAGAAATGCCAATTTTGCGTTCCTTTTATAGGAAGGCTGAGGGTAAAGTCGCGTTAATCGGAGTCGATGTTGAAGAAGCATCTATTGAAGACGGTCGTAGTTTTGTAGAAAAGAATGGCATTAATTGGCCAAACCTGTTTGATTCCGATGGTAAATCCCGTGCGTACTTCGGGATGGGAGTACCAGTCACTTGGTTTATTACTGCTGATGGAACGGTCGCTTATAAACATATTGGCGTACTAAAGAATGAGATTGAACTAATTTCACTCACATCTAAATATCTAGGTGTGACGCTTTAATCCTCATCCTTAGCACTCTGTAGTCCTGCAGCAATTAACTTCATGACGTTGGGATCTGCCAACGTAGTTGCATCACCCACAACTCGATCCTCCGCTACATCTCTGAGCAAACGACGCATAATTTTGCCACTTCTTGTCTTTGGGAGCTCATTCACAATCAGAATTTGTCGAGGTCTTGCAATCGCACCAATTTCTTTTGTAACGTGATTACGAAGTTGTGTATTAAGTTCTTCGCCATCTGCATGAGTAATACCAGATCTCAAAATGACAAAAGCAACAATTCCTTGGCCTGTCATTGCATCAGCTGCACCAACAACCGCTGCTTCAGCTACAGCTTCATGTGAAACAAGCGCTGATTCAACTTCTGTTGTGGAAATTCGATGACCTGACACATTCATAACATCGTCAACTCGACCGAGTAACCAAATTGACCCTTCTTCATCTAATTTTGCGCCATCACCAGCAAAGTAAATTCCCTTAAAACGAGACCAATATGTTTCTTTGTATCTCTCATCTTCACCCCAGACTCCTCGCAACATCGCAGGCCATGGCTCATCAAGAATTAAATAACCACCGTGACCATCACCTACTGGTGTGCCGTTGTCATCAACAACTTTTGCACTTATTCCTGGGATTGGCCTCATTGCTGAACCAGGTTTAGTAGCAGTAACACCTGGCAGAGGTGAAATCATTATTGCGCCAGTTTCAGTTTGCCACCACGTATCGACAATTGGACAACGATTACCACCGATAATTTCGCGGTACCACATCCAAGCTTCAGGATTAATTGGTTCGCCAACTGTCCCCAGTAATCGAAGTGATTTTAAATTATGAGCTTGAGGATATTCATCTCCCCATTTCATCCAAGTTCGAATTAAAGTTGGAGCTGTATACAAAATAGTTACTCCATATTTTGCAACAATCTCAAAGATACGACCCTTGTGCGGAGTATCAGGAGTTCCCTCATACATAATCTGTGTTGCACCATTAATCAGTGGTCCATAGACGACATAACTATGACCCGTAATCCAACCAACATCAGCAGTGCACCAATAAACATCGGTTTCAGGTTTCAGGTCGAAGACAACTCTGTGGGTGTATGCAGCTTGGGTTAAATAACCCCCAGTTGTATGAAAAATACCCTTTGGTTTGGCGGTTGTACCTGACGTATACAAAATAAATAGCGGATGCTCGGCATCAAAATTTTCCGCAACATGGTCAATTGATTGCCGACCAACAATGTCGTGCCACCAAATATCACGATCTGTCCACGCGGTCTCTTGCTTTGTGCGCTGGACAACTAAAACCTTCTCAACATTGTGTTGCCCTTTGAGTGCTTCATCAACCGCAGGTTTAAGTGCAAATGCCGCACCTTTTCTAAATCCACCATCTGCAGTGATAACTAATTTTGCATCAGCATCTTGAATGCGTGATAACAAAGCATCGGCTGAAAATCCACCAAAGACTACGGAGTGAGGAGCACCAATACGAGCACATGCCAACATTGCGATTGCTGCTTCGGGAATCATCGGCATATAGATGGCCACACGATCACCGGCTTTGATTCCAATTTCAATTAATGCATTAGCAGCTTTTTTAACCTCGACTAGAAGTTCTGCATAAGTAATTGTTCGCGTGTCGCCAGGCTCACCTTCAAAATGAAAAGCGACTCGATTTCCGCGACCTTCTTCAACATGTCGATCAAGTGCGTTAACTGATGCGTTTATTTTTCCACCCAAAAACCATTTAGCGTAAGGAGCTTTCCATTCGAGTACTTCATCCCATTTTTTGTCCCACTGAAGTTTGCTAGCTTGCTCTTCCCAAAAAGCTAAACGATCTTTATTTGCATGTGCATACTCATCGGGCTGTGCATTTGCTTGCGCTGCGAATTCAGGACTAGGCAAGAAGTGGCGATCCTCAGTGAGGAGGTTTTCTAATGACTCGTGGTCTTGGCTCATAACGTGTGAGATTACCCTTTCGTCATTGTTATCAACAGTGATTTCACAGTGCTCTTTCTCATGCATTAAAGCAGGCAAGGATGCGGGACACCCAAAGAAAGGAAAAAATGAGCATCTCCGCATTTATAGTGCTTTTTCTAAAACTCTTAAGCAATCCCACTCTGGTCTCAGCCCTTGCCCGCTTCCTGCGCAATGCCCTGAAGGCGTTTATGTAGCCACAGGCGCGAAAAAGCCCTCAAGTCACGTCGGTTTGGGGGCTTTTTCGTGCCGCTTTTGGGGGATTAGACCGGTAAGTGAGAGGATTGGCCGTAAGCCTCTAGATGGTTCAACGAAGCGCTCTCCTAGAGTTTTACACCAGAGCGACGAGGAGCCACAGTGCCAATTGCAACCCCCGAGATTTATGTAGATATGTTGGATCGTGCCAAAAAAGGCGCTTTTGCTTATCCAGCAATTAATGTTTCATCATCACAAACTATTACCGCAGCGATTCGTGGTTTCGCCGAAGCTGAGTCAGATGGCATCATTCAATTTTCTTGGGGTGGCGCTGAATACGCGTCTGGCTCAACAGTTAAAAAGATGGTTGATGGCGCAGTAGCGCTCGCCGAATTTGCACACGTTGTTGCAAAGAACTACAACGTCAATATTGGAATCCATACAGATCACTGCCCGGCAGAAAAGCTGGATGGCTTCATGCGTCCACTTCTTGCTTTTGGTGCAGAACGTCTTGCATCAGGTAAAGGCCCACTATTTAACTCGCACATGTGGGATGGTTCCGCCGTATCAATGGCAGAAAACATGAAAGTTGCTAAAGAGATGCTAGACATGTCTATCGCAGCTCGCACAATTCTTGAGATTGAAATTGGAGTTGTTGGCGGCGAAGAAGATGGCATTGAAGCCAAGCACGATGCAAAACTTTATTCTCATCCTGAAGATGCACTTTTGACAATTGAAACTCTAGGAACTGATGCCCGCTATTTAGTAGCAGCTACTTTCGGAAATGTTCATGGAGTTTACAAGCCAGGAAATGTTGTGTTGCAGCCAAAGATTTTGGCAACACTTCAAGAAGCAGTTTCTAACAAACTTGGATTACCTGCCGGAAGTAAGCCAATGGACCTGGTTTTTCATGGTGGTTCAGGTTCACTTCTGTCAGAAATTCGCGAATCACTTGATTATGGTGTTATTAAAATGAATATCGATACAGATACACAGTATGCATTTACTCGCCCGGTTGTAGATCACATGCTCAAGAACTATGACGGAGTACTTAAAATCGATGGTGAAGTTGGAAACAAAAAGGCATACGATCCACGCGCCTGGGGTAAAGCTGCTGAAGCTGGAATGGCCGCACGCGTTGTACACGCATGTGAGGATCTTCGTTCAACTGGCACATCATCACTCAAATAATTTCTAACTAATTGGAGAGGCTTTACCGATGCCTGCACTAGTTTTGCTTGGCGCTCAATGGGGCGATGAAGGCAAAGGTAAAGCCACCGATTTACTAGGTGACCGAGTTGATTATGTTGTGCGTTATCAAGGTGGCAACAATGCCGGACACACAGTTGTTATTGGTGATCAAAAATATGCACTTCACTTATTACCATCAGGAATTCTTTCACCAAATGTAATTCCAGTTATTGGTAATGGAGTTGTAATCGATCCAGGTGTATTGCTAGAAGAGATTAAAGGCTTAACAGAGCGTGGAATTGATTGTAGCAAATTAGTTATTTCAACAAATGCACACTTGATCACTCCGTACCACCGCACAATAGATAAAGTCTCAGAGCGTTTCTTGGGAAAGTCAAAAATTGGAACGACTGGTCGAGGAATTGGACCTGCGTATGCTGACAAAATTAACCGTATCGGAATTCGTGTTCAAGATTTATTTGACCCATCAATCCTTCGCCAAAAGATTGAAAGTGCACTTCGCGATAAGAATCAAGTACTTATTAAGGTTTTTAACCGTAAAAATATCGAGATTGATGAAGTTCTTGAAGAATATCTTGGTTACGCTGAAATTCTCCGTCCGTATGTTGCAGACACCGTTCTGCTTCTTGATGAAGCCCTTAAGGCCGGTAAGCGTGTCTTGCTAGAAGGATCGCAAGGAACTTTGCTTGATGTTGATCATGGCACTTATCCATTTGTGACATCTAGTAATCCAACTGCGGGTGGTGCATGCACTGGTAGTGGAATCGGCCCTACCAAGATCGATAAAGTAATTGGAATTGTAAAGGCTTACACAACGCGAGTTGGTAGTGGACCATTTCCTACAGAATTATTCGATGAAGATGGAGAAGCGCTCCGTCGTATTGGTGGCGAAATTGGTGTAACTACTGGCCGTGCCCGCCGTTGTGGTTGGTATGACGCTCCAATTGCGCGCTATGCAGTCCGAGTAAACGGACTAACGGATTTCTTTTTAACTAAGTTAGATGTGTTAACAGGTTGGGAAAAAATCCCAGTATGTGTTGCTTATGAAATCGACGGTAAGCGTGTTGAAGAACTACCAGCATCACAAAGCGATTTCCATCATGCAAAGCCAATTTATGAGTATTTACAGGGCTGGAGTGAAGATATAACAAAGGCAAGAAAGCTCAGTGATCTTCCTAAAGCTGCGCAAGATTACGTGGCCTTCTTAGAGAAAATTTCAGGAGCACCAATGAGTGCAATCGGTGTTGGCCCCGGGCGCGATGAAACAATTGTCGTAACGGATTTCATTTAATAAATGAAAATCCTCCTAGTCGGAAGTGGCGGTCGTGAACACGCTCTAGGACTAGGTCTACACGCAGATCCTGCATGTACATCGCTGCATGTTGCACCAGGTAATCCAGGTATTGCAGAGTTTGCACAGTGCCATGCAATTGACATAACGAACAATGCTGAAATCGTTGCCCTGGCACAGGAAATCGAGGCAGATCTAGTTGTAATTGGTCCAGAAACGCCACTTGTGAATGGTGTTGCCGATGATCTGCGACGATTAAAGATTGCAGTTTTTGGGCCATCAAAAGCGGCAGCACAACTTGAAGGGTCAAAGACTTTTGCCAAAGAGGTAATGTCTGATGCAGGAGTTTTAACTGCACAGAGCTTTACTTGTTCTACAGTAAAAGAGTATGAAAACGCTCTTGATACCTTTGGTGCTCCCTATGTTGTAAAAGATGATGGTTTAGCGGGTGGTAAAGGCGTTGTAGTCACGCACAGTCGCAAAGAAGCATTAGACCATGCAATTGCATGTGGGCGTGTGGTCATTGAAGAGTATTTGAATGGTCCCGAAGTTTCACTTTTTGGAATAAGTGACGGAGTTTCAATTCTCGCCATGCAACCAGCACAAGACTTTAAACGTGCGCATGATAATGATGCTGGACCAAACACGGGCGGAATGGGTGCATATTCACCACTTCCTTGGGCACCAACTGAAATTGTTGAAGAAACTTATACTCAAGTTCTTGCACCGATGATTGCTGAAATGAATGCGCGGGGAACACCATTTGTAGGTCTCTTATATGCAGGCTTAGCGCTCACGGACCACGGGTCGCGGGTTATCGAGTTCAACGTACGCTTTGGAGATCCTGAGACACAAGTGTTGATTCCATTGCTAAAAACACCACTTGCAACGCTTTTGTATAGGGCCGCGACCGTAGGCCTTTCAGACACAGTTCTTGAGTGGAGAGATCAATCGGCAGTAACTGTCGTGCTTGCCGCAGATGGCTACCCGAGCGCTCCTCAAAGTGGTGCCGTGATTTCGAAGATTCCGAACAGTGAAAATGTAAATATCTTTTATGCAGGTATAACTAAAAGCGACGACGGCCTTATTTCATCAGGCGGTCGAGTTTTAAGCGTGACTGGGATTGGCACAGATCTCACCGAAGCTCGGGACCGCGCATACCGCGTCATCAGCCAAATATCCTTACCCGGCTCTTTTTATCGCAGCGACATCGCCCTAAATGCCTCAGTGGCAGAGAAAGGCAATTAAATGGCCGATAATTCATCAGTGAGCCTCATTGCCGACAGATATGCATCCGCTGAAATGCGGGACATCTTCGCACCTGAAGCCAAAATAATTGCCGAGCGCAAATTGTGGATTGCGGTCATGCGTGCACAATCTGTACTTGGCCACACAATTTCTAAAGATGTTATTTCAGATTATGAACGCGTTATAACAAATGTGAATCTAGCATCTATAGATACACGAGAAAAGAAATCACGTCATGATGTAAAAGCACGAATAGAGGAGTTCAACGATCTTGCGGGCCAAGAAGCAATTCATGCTGGCATGACAAGTCGTGACTTGACTGAAAACATTGAAGCGCTTCAAATTCAAAAAGGTTTAGAAGTTGTTCAAAGAAAAGTAGTGACACTTCTTGCACGTTTAGCAGAGCGCGCAACACAGTACGCAGATCAGCCGATTGCCGGTCGCTCACATAATGTTCCGGCACAAATCACAACGCTCGGAAAACGCTTTGCATCATCGGCCGAAGAATTACTTTTTGCTTATGAGCGTTTAGTAGCCCTCCAAAGCCGATATCCAATGCGTGGAATTAAAGGACCTGTTGGGACTTCACAAGACTCTATCGATTTACTTGGATCCTCGGATGCACATACTAAGTTTGAGGTAGAGATTGCTACAGAGCTTGGCTTCAAATCCATATTAGATTCAACTGGACAGATTTATCCTCGTTCATTTGATTATGATGTTGTAACAACGCTCGTCCAATTAGCTGCAGCACCATCTTCACTTGCAACATCAATTAGATTGATGGCAGGAGCGGAGTTAGTCACCGAAGGTTTTAAAGCAGGACAAGTCGGTAGTAGCGCGATGCCACATAAAATGAATACTCGTTCATGTGAACGTGTAAATGGATTGGCAGTAGTTTTGCGTGGCTATGCATCAATGGTTAGCGAATTAGCTGGTGATCAGTGGAATGAGGGTGATGTCTCATGCAGTGTTGTCCGCCGTGTTGCGATACCTGATGCGTTTTATTCCATTGATGGTTTACTTGAAACAATGCTGACAGTTCTGGATGAATTTGGCGCATTTCCAGCGGTAATTGCGGCTGAACTAGAGAGATATCTTCCCTTTCTGGCAACGACAAAGATTTTAATGGCCGCAGTAAAAGCAGGTATTGGTCGCGAAGTTGCCCATGAAGTTATTAAGGAGCATGCCGTGAAAGCCGCTCTTGGAATGCGCGAAGGTAAAGCGAATACATTGCTTCAAGATTTGGCCGACGACTCTCGCCTGCCATTAGATAAATCGGCTTTAGAACTACTTATAAGCAGTCCATTAGATTTTACTGGCGATGCTCGCCAACAAGTTGCACGAGTTGTTCATCGCATCGAAGCGATAACTTCCGAGCATCCTGCAGCAGTGCAGTACAAGCCCGGCTCTATTCGGTGAGCGGCTTTGGCCTAGCTGGTCCACCGCCAGCGCCTTCAATACCTGGGTGGACACATCTGCGTACCGGAAAAGTGCGAGATTTATATTCGAATAATAAAAATGAGATTCTACTTGTGGCATCAGATCGGATATCTGCATATGACTGGGTAATGCCAACCACAATTCCTGACAAAGGCGCGATATTAACGCAACTGTCACTTTTTTGGTTTGAACTTCTTGAAGACATAATCCCAAATCATGTCGTGTCCACAGACGTTCCAGAGGTTGTAATTGATCGCGCTGTCATTGTGCAACCACTTGAAATGTTTGAAATTGAATGCGTAGCACGTGGGTATTTAACAGGAAGTGGTTGGAGCGAATATCAAAACAATCAAGCTGTTTGCGGTAATAGCCTTTCTGCTGGCTTAATTGATGGTTCTCAGCTTCCAGTTACGATTTTTACACCTGCAACAAAAGCAGAAATTGGCGACCACGATATCAATATAGATTTTGAATCTGCAGCGAGTAGAATTGGTCGTGAGCAAGCGCAAGCATTAAAGGATTTGACAATCACTTTGTACGAAACTGCTGCTGATTTTGCAAAAGAGCGTGGAATAATTCTGGCGGATACAAAATTCGAATTTGGACTTAACTCTTCAGGTGAAATAGTCCTAGGCGATGAAGCTTTAACCCCTGATTCTTCAAGGTTTTGGGAGCTTTCAACGTGGGAGCCTGGAGGAGCGCAAGCATCCTTCGATAAGCAGTTTTTACGTGACTACCTTGTAGCAAGTGGTTGGGATAGAAATAGTCCACCCCCAGCGCTACCGGAAGAGATCGTAGAAAAAACAGCACAACGATATAAAGAGGCATTTTTTCGTTTGACTGGCAACGTTTTCTAAAACAAGGAGAATATGACAATGGCAATAATCGTAGTTGAAGTGATGTTAAAGCCTGAGATTTTAGACCCACAAGGAAATGCCGTTGCATCTGCGCTACCACGTCTTGGCTTCACTTTTGCACAGTCGGTTCGACAAGGAAAGCGATTTGAAATTGTTGTTGAAGGAGAGCCGACACCAGCACAGTTAGCTGAAGTAGAAAAAGCAGCAGAAGTCCTACTTTCGAATCCAGTTATTGAAACCTATGCAGTTAGAGTTGAAAAGTAATGCGCATTGGAGTCATAACTTTTCCAGGCACGCTGGATGATCGCGATGCTGCGCGCGCTGTTACACATGGTGGTGCTGAAGCTGTTGCCCTTTGGCATGCGGACGCGGATCTCAAAGGAGTCGATGCTGTTATTTTGCCTGGAGGATTTTCTTATGGAGACTATCTGCGCTGTGGGGCAATCTCTCGTTTTGCTCCCGTAATGAATTTAGTGATAGAAGCAGCTGAAAAAGGCATGCCAGTTCTTGGAATCTGTAACGGTTTTCAAGTTCTTTGTGAATCACATTTACTTCCTGGCGCATTAACTCGTAACTCAGATTTACATTTTCTCTGCCGCGATCAAGAAATTGAGATCATTAGCAATACAACCGCATGGACAACATCTTTTAACGTTGGGGAGAAGATAACTATTCCACTTAAAAATGGTGAAGGTTCATTTCAATGTGATGACAAGACGCTTGCTCAGTTAGAAGGAGAAGGTCGGGTGATTGCTCGTTATGTAGGTGAAAATCCCAACGGTTCACGGAATTTAATTGCTGGAATTTCTAATGCACAAGGAAACGTAGTAGGCCTAATGCCTCACCCAGAGCACGCTATTGACTCACTTACTGGTCCATCCGCACAGGGCCTTGGCTTCTTTACTTCGATTTTGAATGCAATGGTGAAGTGATGAGTCTTGATACGGTTTCAATCGCGAAGAATACGCCAGATAACAAACAACCATTTGCCGAACTTGGTTTAAAACCCGATGAGTATGCACGTATCAAAGAGATTCTAGGTCGGCGCCCAACTTCGTCAGAATTAGCGATGTACTCGGTCATGTGGTCTGAACACTGCTCATATAAGTCATCAAAAGTACATTTGAAACAGTTTGGTGAAAAAGCCCCTCACTCTGATGCGCTCCTTGTGGGCATTGGCGAAAATGCCGGAGTTGTCGACGTTGGCCAAGGTTATGCAGTTACTTTTAAAATTGAGTCGCATAATCACCCATCATTTGTTGAGCCGTATCAAGGCGCAGCAACTGGTGTTGGTGGAATTGTTAGAGATATTTTGACGATGGGTGCCCGCCCAATTGCTGTCATGGATCCACTGAGGTTTGGTCCAGCAGATGCGCCAGACACCCGTCGAGTTCTACCAGGAATCGTCGCAGGTGTTGGGGGCTATGGAAACTGTTTGGGGTTACCCAATATCGGGGGAGAGATTGTTTTTGATGAAACGTATGCAGGTAATCCATTAGTCAATGCTCTCTGTATCGGCGTTATGAAACATAGCGATATTAAATTGGCTAAAGCTGCTGGCGCAGGAAACTTGGTAGTTCTTTTTGGTGCTAAAACTGGTGGAGATGGAATAGGTGGAGTCTCAGTACTTGCTTCTGAAACTTTTGGTGCCGGAGGTTCAACAAAACGACCAAGTGTGCAAGTGGGAGATCCCTTTGTGGAAAAGATTTTGATTGAGTGTTCACTTGAAATCTTTGCGGAAGATTTAGTAGTTGGAATACAGGATTTAGGTGGTGCGGGTTTATCGTGTGCAACGAGTGAATTAGCCTCAGGTGGTTCTGGGGGCATGAAAGTAGCGCTAGATAAGGTTCCTTTGCGCGACCCGTCACTTTCACCGGAAGAGATTTTGATGTCAGAATCACAAGAGCGCATGTGTGCAATCGTTGAACCTGACAAACTTCCACGCTTTTTAGAGATTTGCAAGAAGTGGGATGTGACTGTAACTGCAATTGGTGAAGTCACAGATGGAGACCGCTTGGAAATTACATGGAATGGTGAACTGATTGTGGATGTACCTCCACGAACAGTTGCCCACGAAGGTCCGGTGTATAGCCGCCCATTTATACAACCTGCATATATTGATTTAGTAAATTCGCAAAAAGTTAATGTTCCGATACCAAATACGTCAGAAGACGTGAGAGCAGCAGTCCTTAAACTTGCAGGTGCTCCAAATTTGGCCGATAAATCTTGGGTCACTTCACAATATGACAAATATGTTCAGGGAAATACGATTCAATCTCAACCTGATGACTCTGGAATGGTTCGTATTGATGAGAAAACACATTTAGGTGTTGCAATCTCAACGGATGCAAATGCAAACTGGTCTTATCTGAATCCATATGAGGGAGCAAAGTTAGCCCTTGCTGAAGCTGCTCGAAATATTGCAACAGCGGGAGCTCGCCCACTAGCTGTTACTAACTGTTTAAACTTTGGATCTCCTGAAGATCCAGGTGTTATGTGGCAGTTTGCCGAATCAGTACGCGGTCTTGCAGACGGTTGTTTGGAAATGGGATTACCAGTTACTGGTGGCAATGTTTCCTTTTACAATCAGACTGGAAATGTTGCAATCTTGCCAACACCAGTAATTGGTGTACTTGGAGTTATTCAAGATGTTCGCACTCGAACACCAATGGGTTTTAGCCGTGCAGGTTTAGATCTATATCTCTTGGGCGATACGTTTGCTGATTTAGCTGGCAGTGAATGGGCTTTTCTCCATGGTGAACGCATAGGACAGACCCCTACTGCTGATTTAGCGCGTGAAATGCGACTTATTGAGCTGCTCCTTGCTGGTCATTCTGCGAAATTATTTAGTGCGGCCCATGATTTAAGCCAAGGCGGATTATCTGCTGGCTTAACTGAAATGGTTTTGCGATATTCAATTGGTGCAACTATTTCTTTAAATGAAGTTGGAATAAGCCTGCTAAGTGAGTCGCCTGGTCGGGTAATTGTTGCAATCGAACCAAATAAATTGGACATACTCACGCAACTAACTAGCAAATATTCAACGACTCTCACAAAATTGGGAACTACTGGAGGGGATTCATTAGTTATTAATGATTGTGTCATTTCACTTGATGATCTGCGCACTGCGCACACTTCAACATTTCCTCGATTGTTTGGTTAATGGCGATGAGAGACCCCATTATTCTTCAAGCTGTCAAAGAGAGTTTAGAAATTCTCGTTGCTAAGGCACCAGGTCGAGCAATAGAAGTACGCATCCCTCCTTATGCAGCGGTTCAGTGTGGTGATGGGCCTACCCATACACGCGGGACCCCAGCAAATGTTATTGAAATGGATGCAGCAACGTGGCTCGCTTTAGTGAGTGGAGATCTTGCGTGGGCAGATGCTCTCAACAGTGGCGCAATACAGGCATCGGGTGTCCGAGCAGATTTAACCGAGTATCTACCGCTTAGGATGATGTCATGAGTCGTCGACCTGATGGTTTGTTAAACCACAATATCTTGGATGCGGACAAAGGACCACAAGATGCTTGTGGAGTTTTTGGCGTATGGGCACCAGGAGAAGAAGTAGCCAAGTTAGCTTTTTATGGTTTGTATGCACTGCAACATCGTGGACAAGAGTCAGCTGGAATTGCAACGAGTGATGGTCAGAGAATACTTGTCTATAAAGATATGGGACTTGTTTCACAAGTCTTTACCGAAAGCGATCTAGCAACACTTCCTGGAAACTTAGGAATCGGTCACTGCCGTTACAGCACGACTGGGTCGAGTACGTGGGTTAATGCCCAACCAACTCTTCGTCCAACTAAGTACGGGACACTGGCTTTAGCACACAATGGCAACTTAACTAATACAGGTGAATTAGCGGAACTAGTCCAAAAATTAGAACCAACTAGTGGTCGTGATCGCGGGGCAACCACGGATACTGAAATCATGACTGCGCTCATTTCTCTCCAAAATGAAAAAAATGTTGAAGCAAGTGCAATCGCAGTCTTGCCACAATTAGAAGGTGCCTTCTCTTTAGTTTTTATGGATGAACACACACTTTATGCTGCGCGTGATCGTCATGGTGTCCGTCCATTGGTTCTTGGTAAATTAGAGACCGGTTGGGTAGTTGCCTCAGAGAGCGCAGGTTTAGATATTGTAGGTGCAGCCTTTGTTCGTGAAATCGAACCCGGTGAGTTAATCGCCATTGATGAGAACGGAGTTCGTTCACAGCGATGGGCAGCTGCCGAACCAAAGGGTTGTTTATTTGAGTATGTTTATCTATCACGCCCTGATACAACTATTGCCGGTCAAGGAATCCATGCAACCCGTGTTGCAATTGGCGTTCGGTTAGCAAAAGAAGCTCCAGTTGATGCTGATCTCGTAATTCCTATTCCAGAATCTGGCACTCCTGCCGCAATTGGTTATGCAAAAGGTTCCGGAATTCCATTTGGAATTGGCTTAGTCAAGAATTCGTACGTAGGGCGGACATTCATTCAACCATCACAGACCATTCGACAATTAGGTATCAGATTGAAACTAAATCCTTTGCGCGAAATTATTGAAGGAAAGAGAATTGTTGTAGTCGATGATTCAATTGTGCGAGGCAATACTCAACGAGCAATTGTCCGTATGCTCCGGGAAGCTGGCGCACGAGAAATTCATGTTCGTATTTCTTCGCCACCTGTTAAGTGGCCGTGTTTTTACGGAATCGACTTTGCAACTCGTGCCGAACTTATTGCTAGTGGCCTAGAAGTTGAAGAAATTCGTCGTTCAATTGGTGCTGATTCACTTGAATATGTTTCACTCGAAGGACTAATTGAATCTACCCAAATCGCTGAAAATAAGCTCTGTTCGGCTTGTTTCACTGGGGTTTATCCCATCCGAATTCCTGCTGATATGTCAGAGGGAAAGATGCGACTTGAAATTACTGAAGTTTAGGGACAATAAATGGGCACATATAAAGATGCAGGTGTTGATATCGATGCTGGAGATCGCGCGGTAGAGCTCATGAAAGCTTCGATTGCAAAAGCGAAGCGGCCAGAAGTAATGGGTGGCATCGGTGGTTTCGCCGGATTATTTGATGCAACTGCATTAAAGAGCATGAAGAAACCATTGCTCGCAACTTCAACTGATGGAGTTGGCACTAAAACTGAAATTGCCCGTGCGATGGGCAAGTACGACACTATCGGTGAAGATTTAGTTGCAATGGTTGTTGATGATTTAGTTGTCTGTGGAGCCGAACCTTTGTTTATGACTGACTACATTGCAGTTGGTAAAGTAATTCCAGAGAGGATTGCTGAAATTGTTGCGGGAATTGCAAGGGGTTGCGAAAAAGCGCATACAGCTTTAATCGGTGGCGAAACAGCCGAACATCCAGGGCTTCTTAATGATGATGAGTTTGATATTGCTGGAGCCGCAACAGGGGTTGTTGATGCTGACAATCTATTAGGCGCAGAGCTAGTTAAAGAAGGCGATGTCTTAATTGCAATGCCATCAAGCGGTTTTCACGCAAATGGTTTTTCATTGGTCCGTCATATTATTAAGACTCATAAACTTTCTCTTGATGCTCACGTTAGTGAGTATGGAAAGAGTTCGGGAGAAGTTTTCTTAACTCCAACTGAAATCTATGCCCTTGATTGCCTTGCATTGATTAAATCTATACAAGGCGCACTACGCGGTTTTTCGCACATTACTGGTGGTGGAATTGCCGAAAACACCGCACGCGTTATCCCAGAACATCTCGTCGCGACCTACGATCGCTCAACCTGGTCATTGCCGATAGAGATGGAGTTCATGGCAACAGTCGGTGGGGTTCCCCAATCCGATATGGAGCGCACATGGAACGCCGGAATCGGCATGGTCGCCATAGTGGCTCCGGAATCTGCCGATTTAGCCTTGGCCTCACTAGCTGCCCGTGGGATGAAGGCTTGGGTGGCAGGTGGCATTTCAGACAGAACAGGCTCAGAACCACGCTCAACTTTGGTTGGTTCGTACAAGGCGCGCTAATCTACGGCTCTGACGAATTCATACAGTGAGGGGGTCGCAATATGGGTCGCGGCCGAGCAAAAGCAAAGCAAACCAAAGTTGCACGGGATTTGAAGTACAACGCTCAAGATATGGATCTCGATCGTTTAGCTAAAGAGCTTCATGGCGAAGTTGATACGTCAAAAAATAAAGATGATGATGATCCCTTCGCTGAGGGCAACTACATCCCACGTGCGTGAGACCTACCCCGTACGTTGCATCACTGCGAGTTTACGAACCGCTATCTGCATTTGAACCTGCTGATCGTTTGCGTTGGCAGGCGATGGATGTAGATAAAAAAAGTTATGTCGTTGAAGAGTCATTGGCCATTCGGCGTTTAATTGTTCCTGAATCTCCTACAGGCCGTCCTGATGGAGTTCATATTTTGGAAGTTGATGGTGAACGTTTTGTCTCACCATGGTCGACAGCAACTCGTTGCTGGGCTGCATTAGATAATTTTAGAGATTCTCTGCCAAGTACTGTGATTCCTTTTTTCATAACACCTGCCATCGAAGATGTAATTACTTCTGGTGTTGATTTACTTGAAGACAAAGTTCCACACATACTCAATGAAACTTGGATGATTCCTCCTCGCTGGTTCTTGCTTTTTCAACCTCAAGAAAGAAACCGCGGAGAAAACGAGTATGGTTTATTTTCAATTGCACGAACTACCATTTCATTAGCAAAGTCACGAGCAGAGTCCGCACATCAAATAGTTATTGATGCTTTCGGCGAAGGTCCTGTTGAGCAAGATCTTGGAAATCTTTTAGAGTGGCTTTCAATGTTTCATCCCCAATCAAGAGTCGAGCTCGACTATGGCGGGCTAGCTTCTTACCTAGATATATCTCTTCGAGAAAATGGAGAAGTTGGTTTATCGGTCGATAGTTCAATCGAGGACGTACTATTTTCATTGGAAGGTCTTGCTGCTGCAGATGGAGCGCGCGCGGGCATTGGATATCAGAGATTAATGTCGCGTTGGCAGCGAATACAGTCCTATGCACTCGCAAATTAGCGTAATTCACGTATTGCATGTTCGACGATATATGGCGATAATTCACTAAATTATTTAACGTTGAATGGCTTATAAAGAGGGTTAGGAGTTGAAATGAACCGCATTCCAGATGCAGAAGTTCTTTTAACTCCCAAAGAAGTTGCATTGAGATTTCATGTTAATCCAAAAACAGTTACTCGGTGGGCTAAAGCTGGAAAACTGACACCAATCAGAACTTTAGGTGGACACAGAAGATATCGAGAATCTGAAGTCTTAGAACATTTACGTGAATATGTGGAAAAAACTGCTCAATGAATTACTCGCTTTTCCAGTACTCAAGTTTAGGTTTTACGGCGTTAATTATTGTTGGTTTAGTTACGCCTCTTATTCGAAAGTTTGCAATTCACATCAATGCAATGGACACACCTTCTTCGCAGCATAAAACTCATATCGAACCTGTGCCATATTTGGGTGGCTTAGCAATCATCATTGGAGTGGTAGTTACAACGTATGCAGCAATTATTGCAACGGCTTTAACTAGAGAAAATATCATTCTGGCTACTTATGTTCTTACGCCGGCAATTGCAATCGCAGTGATGGGGTTAGTTGATGATTTACAGGGTTTGGCACCTTGGCCACGATTAATTACCCAAACTTTAACTGCGGCCTTAATTGCAATTCTTTTAGTCTCTACAGATACCTTAGGGATTGAATTTGGTAACCCGGTAGTAGATATTGCGGTAACAATCCTCTGGATTGTTGGAATCTGTAACTCAATTAACTTTTTTGATAATTTGGATGGTGGAGCTACTGGGACAATTGCTGTAATAGCTACCTTCATTTTTCTGATTGCATTTGATCGAGGTCAAGTTCTTATCAGTGCACTTTCTATTGTGATGGCCGGTTCAACTCTAGGCTTTTTAATATGGAACAAGTCCCCAGCAAAGATTTATATGGGAGATGCCGGCGCGCTTTTTCTAGGAATTTTAGTTTCAGTTTTAACAATTCGAGTAAGTCCAGGAATCAAACCTAATTACTTATCGCTTTCGATACCTGTACTTCTTATCGCAGTTCCTATTTTGGATACTTGTGTAGCAGTCACTTCTAGACTCAACAATAATATTTCGCCGTTTACAGGTGGGCGGGACCATTTGTCTCACCGCTTGATTCGTAAAGGTTTGAGCCGTAAGACTGCCGCAATTACGCTTTGGTGCCTCTCAGGGCTATTCGGTGTTATAGCCTGTTCTATATATAGGTGGCCCAACTCTCTTGGCTTCATTCTTTTATCAGCGGCAGCGCTCATTTGGGGCGCACTTTTTATTTTCTTTATAAAAATACCTCGCGCTGATTAAGTAGTACGATTGCGATATGGCTGATGACAAAAAACCTGCTGACGATGCGCGGGCAAAGTTTTTAGAAGCACTTGAAAAAAAGAAGCATAAGAACACATCACTTCCGGGTGGCGGAACAGCATCAGGACCAAAGGTCGGTGGTGCACAAGCAGGAGGTGCTCCTGCGCCACGCTTCCAGCGTAAATCAGGACCTTCAGGCTCTGCGGGATAAGTGGCTGACCAGCTCTTAATTGAAATTAGGGTCCGCCCAAATGCATCACAGAATAAAGTTGGTGGAACTGCAGGTGATCCACCTCGACTTGTAGTTGCAGTTCAAGCACCGGCGGTCGATGGAAAAGCTAATCAGGCGGTTATCAAAGAGTTAGCTAAGGCATTTAATATCCGTGCGCGTGACTTTACGATTGTCTTTGGTGAACTTGGTCGAGATAAGCGGATTTTAGTTAATGGTGAGATTCCGACACTTCAATCTAAATACGAAGAGTTACAACAATCCCCGACGTTTCAGCAACGGCTCGATTTGTGAATCTCGCCCTCTGAAATCTCTAAACATCTGCAGTGAATCAATCGAGCCACCTTTACTGAGTAAGCAGTCCCGAAAACGTTCACCATTTTTTCGGAGTAGTCCACCATTTTCCTTAAACCAATCAACGGTATCTGCATCTAAGACTTCTGACCAAATATAACCGTAATATCCCGCTGAATATCCACCAGCAAAAATATGAGAAAAGTATGTTGAGCGGTAACGCGTTGGAACAGGTTCAAAGTCGAGTCCGTACTCCTTTATTGCGCGTGATTCAAAGGCTTCAACATCGGTCACGTCATCATCTGAAGTGATTGAATGCCAAGCTAAATCCAATATTGCTGCAGCCAGGTAACTCGTTGTCGCATGTCCTTCATTAAATGCGGATGCCGCCAACAAATTATCAATCCACTCCTGTGGAAGCTTTTCTCCAGTGACATAATGCCGTGCATAATTTTCAACAACTTCAGGCCAGAGAATCCACATTTCATTTACTTGAGAGGGAAATTCAACAAAATCACGCTCGACATTTGTCCCGGATACCCGGGGGTATTTAACCCGTGATAGCAAACCATGGAGTGCATGTCCGAATTCGTGGAAAAGTGTCGTAGTTTCATCAAAAGTGAGCAAAGCAGGCTGGCCTTGTGGTGGTTTAGGAATATTGAGGTTATTAACCACAACAGGAAGTTGATTGAGTAGAAAACTTTGATCTACCAAATTGTTCATCCAAGCACCGCCACGTTTGGAATCTCGCGTAAAAAAATCACCAATAAATAGACCTACACGCGAACCATCTTCATTATTTACTTCGAACGCTCTTGCTTCAGAATGATATGTAGTGAGATCAGGTCGCTCTTTAAATACAAGACCAAACAACTTTCCCGCTGCAAAAAAGACTCCATCGTTTAATACGCGCTCAAGTTCGAAATATGGTCGCATTTTTGAGGTTTCAATATGGTATTTCTCGAGTCGAACTTGCTCTGTGTAAAGATCCCAGTCCCAACTTTTAATCTCTGAAAGATCAGAAGCAACGCGCTTTAAGTCTTCGGCTTCGGCACGTGCATTTCGGATTGCCGCCGGGGCAATTTTCCCCAACATCGCATGAATATTTGAGGGATTTCCTGCAGTTTGTTCAGCGGTGATGTATTCGGCATGCGTTTTGAATCCAAATAATTTAGCTTTTCGGGCACGCAGCTTAACTATTTTTAGAATGATTGCTTTATTGTCATTACCATTATTTCGGTTTGCCTTCTGCAGTGATGCTTGCATAATCTCTTGACGCAGACTTCGATCTTTAAGCGAAGCCAATGTGGGATTGCCAGAAAAATTGACCGCACCAATGAGCCAAGAAGCTTCTAAGCCGCGATCTTTTGCAGCCGCAGCTGCGGCAGCAATTTCGTTTTCGCTCAAACCATCGAGATGTTCTACACTTTTTACAACCACGGCTAGTTCATTAGTATCTGATAAGACATTCTTAGAAAACAAAACTTCTAAACTGGATAGTTCCTCATTGATTTGCATGAGTTCGCTGCGCTGGGCTTCATTTAAGTGAGCTCCCGCTTGAATTAAGTCTTTGTAATAGCGTTCTAACAACCAGCTGTCTTCGCTATTAACGTTTAAAGATTCACGATTTTCATGCAAACTCTTAATACGCTCAAACATGGCAGGATTTAGCTTGATTGCATCACTATGAGCTGCCAGTTTTGGAGCTAACTCTGACTCAATTGCATCCAATATGTCACTGGTATCGCTGGAAGATTTATTGTAAAAAACATTTAAAACGCGAGTGAGTAACTGACCGGACTTTTCAAGTTCAACAATTGTGTTTTCAAAAGTTGGTGTACCAGGTGCATCAATAATCGATTGAACTTCGGCAAGCTGTTGCTCGCATCCAACAATGAATGCCGGCAGGTAGTGCTCATCGCGAATTAAGGCAAACGGTGGTAACTCATATTCGAGATTACTGCGATAAGCGAAGGGATTAGCATCTAAAGTTGTCATGATGCTAACCCTATCGATTAGTAATTAATGTGGGCGACGACGACGTTGACTTGAGTTAGGACGTGGTCGCTTATTTCCGCCACTGCGAACTGACTTTTCAACAATTGGCACAATGTATGGGATTCCTGATGGCTCTTGCGCACCAGTAATCTTCATAAGCTCAGTACTAAGTGGTGTAACCCCAACGAACTTGGGAGTCACTCCTGCACGAGAAGTAAGGCCACCGATTGATTTTTGCTGCTTGGTTGTAGCAATCGTTACAACAGTTCCAGCTTCACCCGCACGAGCAGTACGACCTGCGCGGTGGAGATAATCCTTGTGATCTGTAGGTGCATCGACGTGAACAACTAGTGAAATACCATCAACGTGAATACCACGTGCTGCCACATCAGTAGCAACGAGAGCGGCGTTAACAGACTCTTTAAAGAGTGCAAGCGTTCGTGTACGAACTGCTTGAGTTTTTCCACCATGGAGAGCACCTACGGCTACACCTGCATGGGCAAGTTTGTCAGCTAGGCGATCAGCACCACGTTGAGTCTTAACAAACATAATTGTCTTTCCGTTACGGGCAGCAATTTGATTCGTGATGTCATCTTTATCGCCAGGGTTCATAACAAGGACAAAGTGCTCCATTGTTGAAACGGAAGCACGGTCATTTTGCAAAGAGTGAGTCTTCGGATTCTTCAAGTACTGACGAACTAGTGAATCAACGCCACGATCAAGTGTTGCCGAGAATAACATTCGCTGTCCATCGAGTTTTGCTTGATCTAAAATCTCTTTGACTACAGGTAAGAATCCCATGTCAGCCATTTGATCAGCCTCATCTAGAACAGTGATTTCTAGTTGATCCAACTGCACCTCACCTTTATTAAGTAGGTCGATAAGTCGGCCAGGTGTAGCAACTAAAATTGCGGTCCCACGGCGCATGGCTGTGATTTGTTTTGCATACGACATTCCTCCAGCAACAACAACCGATTCATGGCCAATTGAACGAGCAAGAGGCATTAATACTTCATCAATTTGTTGCGCAAGTTCACGTGTTGGTGTGAGCACTAAAGCCAATGGCTTGTGTGGCTTAGCAACTTTTCCATTTAAGTTATTTAGAAGAGCTAAACCAAATGCCAGAGTCTTACCCGAACCCGTTTGTCCACGACCCAAAATGTCATGACCGGCTAAAGCATCTGGCAAAGTTGCAATCTGAATTGGAAATGGATGCATGATTCCCTGCTTTGCAAGAGCATTTACTAGAGGCGCAGCAACACCAAGGTCACTAAAGGTTGTTGTTATCTCAGTTAATGGAGTTGCATCAATCAAATTCGCATCAGCTAAATTCGTTGAAATGTAATTATCATCTGCACCGAAATCTACAGCGGCGTTGGTATGAGTTTTTGATGAATGCTTGAAGTCATCACGAGCGTAAGCAGGTGAATCATTTCGACGGTCACGAACAGGTCGTTCCGCACGGAAATTAGC